>Ga0115004_10004240_pt1 | contig 11475 bp, 10 predicted proteins | sample ArcticOcean_MG_C_10_FD_88737 | JGI IMG/M metagenome (GOLD analysis project Ga0115004, IMG submission 88737) | Marine microbial communities from western Arctic Ocean - ArcticOcean_MG_CB11_90 | ecosystem: Environmental > Aquatic > Marine > Oceanic | place: Arctic Ocean: Canada Basin | collected...
AAAAGTACCCTATGCAATACAAACAGCACAACCTACCGATGGTTTATTTGGAGATGACAGGACCGATGAAGATCAAATTGGTGCCTCTTATGATGAATTAGAATGGGCAATGAAAATGCAAGATGCTGGAAAAACTAAAAATAAGTTTTCTGGAAGAAACCAAGAGGTCTTTGCAATCTATGAAAAAATGCACCTGTCAAACCAGCACAAAATGTTGCCAATCCCTGTTTGTGAAATACCAAAAGAACTGAAATAATGTTTATCTAAAAAATCCGCCGCGAACGCTGCAGCAATTTTATTTTAAAATGATTGATAAACTTTAAAGAAGGTTGGCAGCAGCCATTCTTTTTTTAATTTTTACATATGCACTTTTCTTACTACCCTTAGATATTTCAAATGGTAGCATAGCCAATAGCATCACAATTTTTAATAGGTGTTGGATTCTTTTCATAGCGGGGGTTTTTCTTAGCAACCGCAAGGTACAAAAAAATAATTGCAAACGAAAACACTCCAAAAGCCATTTCGACTTAAACGACTCTGTTCAATTTTTCGAAAAGACTAATTTTCAATCCTGTATACCCTTTTATGGATTCCAAATCAATTGCTACCTCCTCTGTAGCTTGCTTTACAAGCTCATCAATTTTCTTTCCTATTAAGACTCTTCTCAAATTAAAAACGGCATCATTTACTAATTTTGGTAAAATTTCTAAGGCTGTTTTTACCTCAATATTTTTACTTCCCCAATTGCTTAATTGATGTTTTTCTTCATCCATTAAAATAGAAGTAACCGCTGCTGAGATGTCGGTGTTTTTATGGTTCACAAGCGCATCGATATCTAATTTTTCAAACTGATTTAACTGATGAATAATCTCGCTGTAAATTTCTTGAAATATCGTGTTTGTAAACTCTGTTTCATCGTCTTGAAGATGCACGTAAATTTCTGCGGAAACATTGTTGTTATATTTTCTTGAAGTTATGATAAGTTTTCCAGTATCGTCTGCTGTTTCTACTTCTTCAATAAATTCAGTTTCTTCGTTTCCAAACAACAACAAAATTCGAATGATTTCTTTTTCTAAAATAGAAATTTGATCTACTGCTGCAGAAGAAACCCCGCCTTTCACCAAACCCATATGAGCATTCTCTTGCGCTAAAAAATATTCTGGAGGCGGCTCATTTGGGTCTTGTTGCGAACTCTTTTGTTGTCGGTTCGCTTTACTTTTTTCAAAATTTCCTTTCGTTATAATCTGTGCCAATTCACTAAACAAAACGCGTTCAGAGATTTCCATAATTCTGGCACACTCTTGCACATAAACTTCCCGCTGTATACCGTCTGGAATTTTAGAAATACTGGTAACAATCTCTCTAATTACACCCGCTTTTTTAACAGGATCATTGTTAGATTCTTTTAATAAAAGAGATACTTTAAAGTTAATAAAATCTTGTGAAGCATCTTCTAAATATTTTTTTAACGCTTCGGTAGAATGCGATTTTGCAAAACTATCAGGATCTTCTCCGTCAGGAAACTGGACGACTCTTACATTCATTCCCTGTTCTAGAATTAAATCAATTCCCCGAATAGCGGCTCTTATTCCAGCTGCATCTCCGTCAAAAAGTACCGTAATGTTTTTTGTAAGCCTGTTGACTAAACTTATTTGATCCGCCGACAAGGCAGTTCCAGAGGAAGCTACTACATTTTCAATACCCGATTGGTGGAAAGATATAACATCCGTATATCCCTCTACCAAATAGCAATTGTCTTGCTTTGCTATCCCTTTTTTTGCTTGAAAAAGACCATATAAGATTTTACTCTTATGATAGATATCACTTTCTGGAGAGTTTAAATACTTCGCTGCTTTTTTATCAGCGGTTAAGATTCTTCCACCAAATCCTAAAATCCTGCCAGACATAGAGTGTATTGGAAATAGTACCCGTCCTTTAAAACGATCGAATTGTCGGTTCTCCTTTACAATGGTGAGTCCTGTTGAAGCTAAGTATTTTAAATCGTACCCTTTTGCCAATGCAGCTTTCGTAAAGCCGTCCCATTCATCCAAACAATAACCTAATTCAAATGTTTTTATCGTCTCATCCTTAAAACCACGTTCTTTGAAATAAGAAAGTCCAATTGCCTTTCCTTTGTTTGAGTTCAACATTACATCGTGAAAGTAATCCTTGGCAAATGTAGAGACCAAAAACATACTTTCCCTCTCATTCATCTGGGCCTTCTCTTCACTAGACTGCTCTGTTTCCTCAATTTCTATATTGTACTTTTTTGCCAACCACTTGATGGCTTCAGGATAGGTATAATGCTCATGCTCCATCAAAAAAGAAATCGCATTCCCTCCTTTACCTGTTGAAAAGTCTTTCCAGATTTGTTTTACTGGAGACACCATAAATGAAGGTGACTTTTCGTCTACAAACGGACTTAACCCTTTAAAATTACTTCCTGCTTTTTTCAGTTGCACAAATTCACCAATAACCTCCTCTACTCTCGCAGATTCAAAAACTCGGTCTATGGTACTTCTAGAAATCATTTCTTTTTTAATTAAAAGGGAAAACAAATATCGTACAAACTTCTTTTTAAAAACAACGCACTCACAAGTTTTAAAAACTTGCAAATTCTGTTGCTGTTACTTTCTATTTTAGGAGGCTGCTCTTAATTTTTTTAAAGTAGTATTTGTCAGTTTTGCCTCTGCATAGCCTCTGGTTACATTCAATACTTTTTCGTCTGAACTTGGCAATTCGTACATGGCATCTGTAAAAATAGCTTCACACAAAGAACGCAACCCTCTTGCACCTAATTTGTACTCTACTGCTTTTCCTACAATATAATTTAAAGCGCCTTCCTCAATTGTGAACTCCACATCATCCATTCGAAACAACTTCGTATATTGCTTAATTATTGCATTTTTAGGCTCTGTTAAAATAGCTCTTAAAACAACGGCATCTAAAGGATTCATGTAACTTAAAACAGGCAACCTTCCAATAATTTCTGGAATTAAACCAAATGCTTTTAAATCTGATGGAATCACATATTGCAACAGGTTTTCTTCATCTACTTTATCATCATCTAAAGAAGCACTAAAACCTACTGCCTGCATGTTTAGTCGCTTGCTAATAATTCTTTCAATACCTGAAAAGGCTCCACCAGCAATAAATAAAATCTCTTTGGTATTTACTTCTACAAATTTTTGCTCCGGGTGTTTTCTTCCTCCTTTCGGTGCTACATTTACAACCGTTCCTTCTAATAATTTTAACAATGCTTGCTGCACACCCTCACCTGAAACGTCTCGCGTAATAGACGGATTATCTCCCTTTCTAGCAATTTTGTCAATTTCATCAATAAAGACAATCCCACGCTGTGCCTTTTCTACATCATAATCTGCCGTCTGCAACAATTTACTTAAAATACTTTCCACATCCTCACCAACATAACCCGCCTGTGTTAAAACAGTGGCATCTACAATAGCGAAGGGTACATTTAACATTCTTGCAATGGTCTTTGCAACCAACGTTTTCCCTGTTCCTGTCTCACCAACTAAAACTATGTTAGACTTTTCGATCTCAACATCGTCGTCGTCGTTTGTCTGCAATAAACGCTTATAATGATTATAAACGGCAACTGCCATAGAGCGTTTTGTCTCATCTTGTCCAATGATATACTGATCTAGAAACGTTTTTATTTCTAATGGTTTTTTTAGCGTTAAATCTTTTGACAGATCACTTGTTTTTATATCAGAGACTTCTTCTTCCACAATACCGTGCGCTTGCTCGATACATTTATCACAAATATGTGCATCCATCCCCGCAATTAGCAAATCTGTTTCTGCTTTTTTTCGTCCGCAGAACGAACATTCTAAGTTTTCTTCTTTCGACATTATCTTTAGCTTTTAGCGATTCGCTGTTGTGCTGTTATGCGCACCATAAAAGATCTCTATTAAAAAGACTTTTGTGCTGCGCGCGATGAAAAATTATTTTATTTTTTTCTTTCTAAAACTTCATCAATCATTCCGTACACTTTCGCCTCATCTGCTTTCATCCAGTAATCTCTGTCAGAATCATTGTGTACTTTTTCTATTGACTGTCCAGAATGACTTGCAATAATTGCATACAACTCGTCCTTCAACTTCATGATTTCCCTTGCTGTAATTTCAATATCAGAAGCTTGTCCCTGAGCACCTCCTAGAGGTTGGTGAATCATAATTCTAGAGTGTGGCAGCGCAGAACGCTTTCCTTTTTCTCCTGCACACATTAAAACAGCGCCCATTGATGCTGCCATTCCTGTACAAATAGTGGCAACGTCTGGCTTTATAAATTGCATCGTATCATAAATACCTAAACCGGCATACACTCCTCCACCTGGAGAGTTAATGTAAATTGAAATGTCTTTATTAGCGTCTACACTTTCTAAAAATAATAGTTGTGCTTGAATAATATTAGCAACTTGATCATTAATACCCGTTCCTAAAAAAATAATTCTATCCATCATAAGACGGGAAAAAACGTCCATTTGGGTAATGTTCATTTGACGCTCTTCCATAATATATGGAGTCAAACTACTCGTTATTTTCGTATAGTTGGTACTGCTAATTCCGTGGTGTTTTGTTGCGTATTTTTCGAACTCTTTTCCGTAATCCATTTTCGTGCTTCTTTTAGTGTTTGTTTTGTAAATATAAGGACTATTTCTTACTCTTTTGTTACTGGTTGTGGCTAAAAAAACCTGAATCTTGCAACTCAGGTTTTTATGTTAAGATGCTACAACAGTTTAAAATTACCTGTACACTTCTTTTGTGAACGCTTCGTAAGAAAGCTCTTTTGACTTAAAACTCATGTTCTCTTTATAAAAAGCCAATAATTTCTGGCTGATCAATTGTGATTGTAATTTTTGAGCTTCTTCTTGATTTTGCAAAATTCTACCCGCAATATCATCCAGTTCTTTTTCTTCTGGATTCATATTACCAAATTGTGCCATTTGCGTTCGGATAAACCCTTTTGCATACGCTACTAATTCTGTGTAGTCTATTTTAATATCGTTGTCCTTCATAATCTTTCCTTCGATTAGTTGGTACCGCAATCCATTTTCAGACTTTGCAAATTCTGCGTCCGCTTCGGCTGGAGTTAATGGTTTCTCACCAGCTGTTCCTAACCATTTTTTCAAAAATACTGCGGGCAAGTCAAATTTTGTATTTTCCACTAAATGCCCTGTAATCGCATTTAATAACTGTTGATCTCCTTGCTGCTTGAATTGAATTTCTGCATCTTCCTTGATTTTTGCTTTTAACTCTGATGCCGTCGTCACACTTCCATCTGTAAATAATTTATCAAACAACTCCTTATCTAAATCTGCGGGTGCTGTTGTTGTGATGTCTGTTACCGTTAATGTTACTGAAACAGGCAATTCCTGAACTTCTTGCCCAGCACTGCCTAAAATAGTTCCTAATGTATTGGCATTCTCAAATAAATCTTTCGTTGCGAACTCGATGCTGTCCCCTAACTTCGCACCTACTACTTTCTTTTCGTTTTTCTTTCCTTTCAAGTCCTTCACGAGAAAGGTTCCTTTTGAGTTGATGTCTTTCTCTTCGTTTATAAAAGTACCTGTAATACGCGCTTCAAGCACTGCTTCCTCCACCGATGATACTTTTCCGTAACGTGTTTGAATATTTTTTAACTCTTCCTCCAGCAACTCTTCAGTCGCGATAATTTTATATTCAGTTACCTTCTTTTTCGACTTCAAGTCTACTTCAAATTCTGGAGTTAAACCCAATTCAAATTCAAAAGAAAGCGTTGCTGCATCCCAATTAAAATCCTCTTTTACTCTGGGTAGTGGATTCCCTAAAAGAGCCAACTTTTCTGCTGCTAAATATTTATTTAAAGATTCCTGTAAAAGCTTGTTCACCTCTTCCATTAGGGTAGACTTTCCGAATTGCTTCTTAATCATACCCATAGGTACTTGTCCTTTTCTAAAACCAGGAATGTCCGCTTTTTTACGGCGATCTGCTAATAATTTTTCTACTTTTGCTTGATAGTCGTCTGCAACAATATCAACTTTTACAACTGCATTTAATGCATCTATGTTCTCTCTTGTAATATTCATTTTTTTGCTCTTTTAACTTGAAAAAATCGACTGCAAAATTAGCCAAAAATATTCTATTTAACAAGCATTTAAGCTGTTCAATTTATGTCTAATATATTTCTACTAGGAGGCTAAATCCACTAATTTTTAGGAACAAATACTTTTTACACCTTCCTACTTTACTCCTGCAATGCTCATAAAAAAAACAATCGTATTTACGAGAACAGCGGGTTTGTGTCTAAGCTCAAAAAAAACTAATTTTGTTACTTATTAAAATAAATCAGCAGCAGGACGTTGTTTCTAGGTTGTTTGTAAAAACGAAAACCTGGTCCTACGCAGTAGCATTCTCTTTTTAGCAATATGGCGCATATCCTTAAAAATAAAAACATAGAAATCAAGTTAGATCTTCCTATAGAAAATTACAATTTTTCAAGATTCGACTGGACCGGAAAAATTATAGCCTTGAGTTTCCAAGGAGTTCAATTGGCAAGCAGAGAAAATCTTGACATAGAACAAGCTCATTCTTCTGGAAAAGGGTTTTATAATGAATTTGGAATTGATACCGCCCTTGGCTTTGAAGCCACTGCAATTGGCGGCTGGTTTCATAAAATTGGTATAGGCTTATTAAAAAAAGAAGACGCCAAATACCACTGTGCTAAAAATTATAAAATTAAACCCGCTAATTTCCAAGTTACAGCAACACCAAATATGCTTTCAATAAACTGCATATCTGCAATAGTAAACGGGTATTCTTACCTTTTGAAAAAAGAAATTGAATTGCAAGGAAATGGATTTGTACTGAGATATCATTTAAAAAACACAGGTGAAAAAGAAATTATCACCGATGAATATGTTCATAATTTTATGACAATTGGTACTGATTCCATTGGAGCAGATTACACCTTGAAATTCCCATTTCCACTGAAACCTGTACTTTTTGAAGAGACAGTAAATCCTGAGCAGAAAGTTATGCTTGGCGACCGAACGATTAAATTTACAGGAACACCCCACAAACCTTTTTTTTTCAGCAACCTTTCGGGTGCCGAAAGGGTTGCATCACAATGGGAATTGACCCATTTTAAAAGTAAAATTGGAATCCGTGAAACCGGAAATTTTCAGACAGACAAGGTGAATGTTTGGGGAACGAAACATGTAATTAGTCCTGAATTATTTATTAAAATACAACTCAAACCGGGTCAATCAGCGAGCTGGACTCGCACATACGACCTCTTTAAAACGCCCTAAGTGCTACTTTGCATTCCGCAACAACGTAACCTTACGTTCCAACTCTGCTTGAAATTCTTCCATCACCGGCCGTACAGTGCTTTCTGGAATTTCTGCAACCTTAATATACAATAAGCCATCAATAGCGTTATTAAACTTAGGATCTACATTAAAAGCTACCAAGCGCGCATTTTGTTTGACATATTTTTTAATTAAAACAGGAATCCTTAAGATTCCGGGCTCAATTTCATCGATAATTTTATCAAACTTTTGCATGTCTGCCTTGGTTGCATCAAATACAAAATCCTTATCTCCATCTTTCAGCTTTACTTTATATTCTTTTTTGGGACGAATGTATTGGGCAATATAAGGATCGTAATAATGAGATTTCATGAATTCAATCATCAACGATTTGGAAAAATCAGAAAATTGATTGCTAATAGAAACACCTCCCATTAGATATTTATATTCAGGATGCCGCAATGTGACATGCACAATTCCTTTCCACAACAAAAATAGTGGCATTGGTTTCTGCTGGTATTCACCAATAATAAAAGCCCTCCCCATTTCTATGGTATCCTCCATCATTTGATGCAATTCGGGTTCAATCCTAAACAAGGTATTGATATAAAAACCTTTGATTCCGAATGTTTTAAAAATCTCTTTTCCAAGCCCCATTCTATATGCCCCCACCAAACAATTTGCTTCACAGTCCCATAAAAACAAGTGCCTGTAATACGCGTCGTACTTATCGATATCAATCTCTTTATTGGTCCCTTCGCCTACCGCTCTAAACGTACGTTCACGCAGCCTACCAATTTCCTGGATTAAATTTGGAATGTCCTTCGCATTTGCAAAAAATACTTCATAATTTTTACTCTCTAACAAACGCCCGTCATTTGCTCTTAATACAGCGACTTCTTTAATAAAGGCCTCTTTATCGCCTTGTGGTATTATCTTTTTTATTGTTTTTTTAATTTTAATATTTTTCCCTGAAATTAATTTTTTAGATTTTTCATAAGGGTTTGCTAACATATAGGTTTTCCTCCTAAGAAACTCAGAAAAAGCAGGAATATCCTGAAAGGCCTCCTGATCCTTCAAGGAAATTGGTTTTCCTATTCTTACTTTGATGACTCTTCCTCCTTGAGAAATGACTTCTGAAGGTAGTTTTGCAGTTCTTAAAGTACCAGATATTTTAGACAACACATAAAATAACCTACTATTTTTTGCATGAAAATAAATAGGTATCACAGGTACTTTTGCTTTTTTAATCAATCTAACCGCACCCTCTTCCCAAGGTTTATCCACATTTAATTTTCCATCTTTATAAGTAGAAACTTCCCCCGCAGGAAAAATACCCAAAGGCTTCCCTTCTCTTAAATGTAGCAAAGCACTCTTAATTCCTGCAAGACTGGATTTTGCATCCTTTCTAGTTTCAAAAGGATTTACTGGCATTACATAGGGTTTTAAAGGAACTACTCTGTGCAACAAGAAATTGGCAATTATTTTATAATCTGCTCTTTTCTCAATCAATAATTTTAATAATAGCACACCGTCGATACCACCTAATGGGTGATTTGAAACGGTCACAAAGGGCCCTTCTTTTGGAATTCTTTTTAAATCTTCCTCGTGGATTTCAAATTTAATTTTGCAGTCGTTTAAAATTCCATTTAAAAAAGCCAAATCTGACTTATTTTTATTCTTATCGTAAATTTTATTAATCTTAGAAATACGGAGTATTCTTAGTAAAATCCACCCTATAAAAATTCCAAAAAAAGCAAACTTTTGTAATCCAAGAACTTGCGCAATTTCTTTAGACGTTACCAGTCCCATAAATTATCATTAGAAGTAAAGACAAAAATAGTAAAAAACATATGTGCAAATATTAATTTGGCACTAAAACAATTTGAATTGTTTCCTTATTCACCTGTGTTAGCAATGAAGTTCCTTTTGCTTCAATAAACGCAATGGCGTTTTCATCAAAATGACGGACAGTATAAAGGTCCACACTTTTTTGCACTTCAATTTTAAACTCCTTTTCCAAAGCATTATAGAAGGATTCAAAGTTTTTAAATTTATTATCGATGCACACAGAAAAACTAATCGCAGAATTTTGAATAACATTTACCTTTAGCTGATACTCATGTAATTTCTGAAAAATATAACTGATATTATTCTCTACCATAAAAGAGAAGTCTAATGCAGAGATTGATACTAATATCTGGTCTTTTTTAACAATAAAACAAGGAATATAGGGTACTAACTTTGCTCCCTGACTCACGTTGGTTCCAGCTTCCTTGGGATTGAGAAAAGAACGTACTAGTAACGGAATTTCATTGCGCTCTAGCGGCTGCAATGTTTTTGGATGAATTACAGAAGCACCATAAAAAGCCATTTCAATTGCTTCTTCGTATGAAATTTGCGTTAACAAAGTAGTGTCCTCAAAAACACGTGGATCTGCATTCAAAACACCGGACACATCTTTCCAGATGGTAACGCTTTCTGCATTCAGGCAATAGGCAAAAATACCTGCGGTATAGTCAGAACCCTCTCTTCCTAAAGTTGTAGTGTTTTCTGTATCATTTGCAGCAATAAATCCTTGTGTAATATTTAGTTTAGAAGCATCTAACTTATTACTAATAGTTTCTTTAGTTAAGACCCAGTCTACTTTAGCATCTCTATAGTTACTGTCTGTTTTTATATAATTTCGAACATCAAACCATTTGTTTTCAATTCCAATTTTTGTGAGGTATGCACTCACTATTTTCGTAGACAACAGCTCTCCAAAACAGATAATTTGATCGTATACGTAGTTATATCTTTGAGATGTGTTTCTTGCTAAAAACCAACTTAATTCGCCTAACAAGATGTCAATTTCTTTATAAATTTGATCGTTTTCGTCAAACAAATCATTGATAATGGTTTTGTGAAAATCCTCAATAAAACCAAGTTTTTCCGAAAGCGTATCTGTCTTGTCGTAGTACGCATCAATTACAGCCTCAAATGCATTCGTAATTTTCCCCATTGCAGAGATTACCACCAAGGTATTTTCCGTGCCTTCACTTTGTAAAATATTAATTATATTTTTTACACCTCCTGCATCCTTTATAGACGCTCCACCAAATTTAAAAATTTTCATTTTTAATTATCTTGAATAAATTTTACTAAATTTTCTTTGTTCATTTGTACCACAGACCAATCATTTAAATAGGTTGCTCCTGTACTTTTATAAAAATCAATTGCATTGGTATTCCAATCAATTACCTCCCAAGCAACTCTATTAAAATTATGATCATATGCATATTTTAAAACGGCAGTATACAACGCTTTTCCAGCACCAATTTTCTGTTTGTGCTGCGTTACAATTAAATCCTCTAAATGAATCGTGCGTCCCTTCCAAGTAGAAAAGCGCTCATAAAACAGGGCAATCCCTATAATCTTATGTTCTTGTTCTGCAACAAATACCTTAAATTTTGGATTTTCAGAAAAACCATCTTGCACTAGATCTGCGACCGTAATTGCTACCGCATCTGGCTCCTTTTCAAAAATTGCCAATTCTGTAATTAAATCAAATACAGCCTGCATATCTTCTACTTCCCCTAATCGTATGATATAACTCATGTTCTAATAATTTCGCCAAAGATAGTTTTTTTGAAATCGCTTTAAAATATTTACCTTTATTACACACTTATTTTTAATTTGTTTAAAATTTCAAACTGTAAAATAATTTGTACTGTAATATTGCATACGAAATCGTTGTAGTTATTTAAAAAAAGGGCATCTTTGTAGTCCCCATTTTAAATAAAAAACATGTCGCATAAAATTCAAACTCTAGGAGAATTTATTATTGAAAATCAAGATTCTTTTAAATACTCTTCTGGAGAACTTTCCAGACTCATCAACTCTATTAGACTGGCAGCGAAGGTTGTAAATCACGAAGTAAACAAAGCAGGTTTAGTAGATGTTATTGGTGCTTACGGAGAAACAAATATCCAAGGTGAAGATCAGCAGAAACTAGATGTCTATGCCAATGAAAAATTCATTCAAACACTCACAAAAAGAAACATTGTCTGTGGTATTGCCAGTGAAGAGGAAGATAGTTTTATATCCATCAATAGTCAAGATGAAAATCATCAAAATAAATATGTAGTGCTTATCGATCCTTTGGATGGTTCTTCTAA
>Ga0115004_10004246_pt1 | contig 11467 bp, 9 predicted proteins | sample ArcticOcean_MG_C_10_FD_88737 | JGI IMG/M metagenome (GOLD analysis project Ga0115004, IMG submission 88737) | Marine microbial communities from western Arctic Ocean - ArcticOcean_MG_CB11_90 | ecosystem: Environmental > Aquatic > Marine > Oceanic | place: Arctic Ocean: Canada Basin | collected...
AATAAAAACCCGTTCGAATGACGCGAATACCCAACGGTTGGGGCACGGGTAACGCCGCTTCAATTGCTAATTTCAATATAGACCATTCTTGCCAAGGGCGAGTTTTGCTTTTACCTAACCACAAATATTGATCCGTCAGAAATCGAGCAATCAATCCACCCCTTAAATACTGTCGTAACATTGCAACTTGGCCATCAATAAGAATTTTAACACTACCGCCTCGCCCACCATCGATCCAGCTAAACCCCGGCTTGTCCTGCCAGTAGCTAGCCTCAAAGTGAAAGCTTTCCAGTTTGCCTATCGAAGTTTCATCGTGCAATATATGGCATTTTGTGTTTTTTGTGTTCTCGCCCATAACGTCCTATGATCAATTTTCCCAACCGCCGAAATTTATCTCTATATTTAAAAATCTAGCGATTGGCGATGTAAGCCATATTCTACTGGTTATCCATACCCTGAAGAAGACCTGACACCTGACATCGATTCGGCCCCTGCTTTCAAATCAGAAAGATGTCTTCCCCCACAACCTCACATTTTAAACCAGAAAATGCCATTCCGTTAATAAGAAAAAATAGAAGACTATCGCCGGTCTATTTTTTTTGTGACCGTTTTTCGCCAAATGTCGATTCAGTAGTGCGCGTGAACATTCGAATTTTAGACAATAGGGTACCCTTCTTATACCGCCCTTTGGCGATATGACGGATTCGATAAATGTGAGGTATCTCTATGGCCTTACCTTGTGTTCCAAGTAGCCATCGATAAGTTCTGTCCTCATAGGTTTTTCGCCAATGATTTGTTGGCGTTTGATAGACTCGAATGTTATTGCAGTAACCACAAGCCCTTGCAATATCTCCATGGGTTATTTGATAAGCGCCAACAGCTCTTGGAATAGATCGGGTATGGAATTGGGAAGGGTCTATTTCGATTAGATCAGGCTTACGTCCATTATTTAACATCGGATTTTCGTCTTCCAGTAACGATGTAATCTGTTCAGTTTGAGGATATAGCAAGGCATCGCATCTACCTTGTAGTGACTTGGCAAGTGAATCAAGGCATCCCTGATGAAAAATAAGATCACAGTCAATATACCAAACCCAGCTGGCTTTGGTTTCAAGCGCAGCCTTGTTACGTCCAATGGCTCTTCGAAGTAGCTCTCCCTTAGTTAATTGACACCAGTTCCACTTTATCCTTGCCACCTCAAAACCCGAAAAGTATTCAAGCATATCAACCGTACCCTGATCTTCTGAGCAATAAAAAACAGTCATGGTTACGTCAATGTCTTGCGGTGGATGGTTAACTAACGAACTGAGGTTATAAGCCAGTAAGTGTGAATAATTCCAACAATGACTGACAATTTCTATCGAAAGCCGTCCCCTATAAAGGGTCACTTGATCAGCTGGTGGCACGTGAGGCAAAAACCATTTTGAAGGAACAATACGATCTGCATAACGAAAAAAAAGATTGTGCAAGAGATTGAGCCATTCGGGCATACAGGTAGTACCGTTGGAAGAGAGAATGATTAATACGTGTATCTAAAATCTGAACCATCGCTAAATTTATTAGGTATATGATAAAGTTTAGTATAAACCCGAATCTTGTCTCAATGTTAAAGACCTGTCAATAATGCGAGGTAATATAGGCACGGTAAATTCGTGCTAATGTAATTTAAGTATACCAGACCGAGATAGCGACGGCTCTGCATGAGCTACTAAATAGTCCTTTCCTGTGGAAATTGAAACAATACAATTTGGAGCAGCCTAAAACACAAGTGTCTGGCGCTCTTTAGATAGTAATAACTTGTTAAACCATTTCAGATGGCATGTTCACAAGGCTAATGGATATTGGTATTTTCGATCAGAGTTTTAGAGTGTAGATTAGTGCTCTCACCCTACATAGTATTAACCCAGCGCTATGATAATAATTGTATTGTTCAAGGTAAAGTGTGTCATCATTAACATCTGATTTCTGTCGAATGAATTAAGTGCAAAAAATTTAAGTAAGCAATGATTAATTAACAATTTTTCAAGCCCCATTAACCCTGATAACCTAGTTGCCTTTCAATGTTCATTATCATCTCGGCACAGGTGAAGTTCAAAGCCAACCAGGTAACATATTGGAAAAAATACGCCTTAAATCTTTATTTAGGAAGATAAATAATATTGACAATGGGTGCCTGTACACTCAAGTGAGCTTGTCAATTATGCTATCAATATCGACAGCAGTTAGACCTGCCTGATCAGATGCAGGTAGAGTTAAAGATAATAATGACAAATAAAATTTTGCATCCAGAAACTGTGTTTAGTAACGTAGCTTCTTTTATCCATCGGTTAAAAACCTTCCAGATCGACACCACTGCAGGGGTTCTAATATTCCTGTTTCCCGCTTTGTTGATGGTCGTCCCTGATGGAGGTGCGATTGCGTTATTACTTCTTCTATTACTCAGTTTGGTTAAATTAGCACGCAGTAAAAGTCAGTTGCCGTTAAACTCGAATGAAATATGGCTGCTAGCGATAGTCAGTATTTATTTCACCATAGAACTATTTAATCTCTGGTTATTCGAATCTGACATATCTGTTCTGGATAATGCTAGTCGATTTCTACTGCTGCTACCGGTTTACTTTTTTATCCGTAAAACAAATTTATCTTTAAAATATGTGACTTTAGGTATTTTATCTGGAGCAATTGCTTGCTTTGTGATTGCCTCTTATCAAAAATTCTATCTGGGTGTTCCACGAGCTCACGGCTTGCAAAATCCAGTACCATTTGGCGGCTTAAGCATCACCCTCGGGCTAATGTGTTTATCCGTCGCCTTAACAATCGAAAGTCGACAGGGAAAACTATGGATGTACAGTGGCTTTCTACTGGCTTGTATTGCCTCAATATTGAGTGAAACTCGTGGCGCTTGGCTCGCGCTACCAATTGGTTTGGTTACAATACTATTACTCAATCCAAAAAGATGGTCTATTAAAGCCAGAATAGCTGGCTCTTTGGTTACCCTGTTGATATTGACTCTCAGCTACACAATTCCATTAATTCAACATCGAGTAGATGCCACCATATTGAATGTGGCCGCCTATTTTACCGAAGCTAATGCTAACACCTCAATAGGATTGCGCTTGGAAACCTGGAAAGCTGCAATTATTGGATTCTCAGAAAATCCTATGTTGGGTATCGGCGAAGGAAATTTTCAATCCACGCTCAAACAACTGGCAGAATCAGACAGAATTAATCCATTACTCGCCACGAGCATCGCACATGTCCATAACGAATTTTTGTCTGCTATGATCCATAAGGGAGGGCTAGGATTAATTTCAACTTTGTTGTTATTCCTGTTGCCATTAGCCACATTCTACAGACAGTACAAAAGTCAGCATGGCGAGAGAAAAGTACTGTTAGCAGTCGGCATCATATTAATTATGAGCAGTATAACTACTGCTTTATCAGACGTTTTTTTCGACCACCATAAACAAACATTGTTTTACGCGACATATATCTATCTCATATATGGTCTGGCCTGTACCGACATCCAAAAAAATACTGCGAAACAAAATTCATCCTACTAGCGACTGCCGGTTTAGTCTTAGGAGATTAGGGCTTTCCAGCGATCACTTTCAGAAGTACAAAATTATCCTTTTTTTCTTCAACTCTAACTACCTCTTCCAAAGTAAAGATTGAGGACGCTGTTTCTACAAAATCATAGTGGTTAAAATCATCAATCAGAATATACCCATTTCCCATCCTGTTCTTTAAAAGTAAGTAGGTGAAATTCCTACCATTCCCGTGAGGTCCATCAATGACAGCAAAGTTATAGTTTGTTTTTAACGCATAGTTACTTAAATCATAAAAGCAGTTTTTTTGCCTGCTCTTTGGTTTCCTCCAGCGTTTTCTGAACAGACTCCAGTCTATCTCCCCCTCATTAAACATAGCCTGGTAACTTTTTGCATTACAGGAGACAAGTTTGGTTAATATTGCCTTGGGATGTTTGTATAATTCATCGTTGTCAAAAGAATCTATTTCCAGGTTTTTATTTTTTTCTCAGCATAATCAAGTAAGAATTGAGTTGAAATTCCTGACCCAAACTCTATAGCTCGAATTTCTGGAAGACTATCCAATGCCCGTAACATTGCATTAAACGCTTTAGTAGAAAGTCCCCAGCCGTCATTGCTATACTTGTCTAAATCAAAATGTTCTGTAGTATTCATCATTTTTAAAATTTCTCTAAATCGTGTAAAAACCAAGTGTAAGGTCGCAAACAAGAGATGTGAAGGTACTAAATAACACCGCTGGTCTCCTCTAATCTCACAGGCATTACCAGATGCAAACTTTCTTCAGCCGCTTTTTTTTGCCCTTAAGGTATTGTCGCGTTTCACCCAGGCCCATAGTGACATCGAACACTGATCCTAGGTCGATGTAAGTATTATTAGGGTACTGTCGGGTGAGCTGATATATCAACATATTGCTTAACACGCCCGCGCAAAAAATAAACACCTCATTTTTTATTTGGCTAACTTCCAAATAGGTTTGCATCTCTTTCAGAGTACTTTTGTAATCATCGACCCAGGCATTTGCTCCAATACGAAAAGCCTTCCCGGCCTCAAACGGGAGTGCCTCTAACTGTGCCTTTTCGTGGCAAACTATATTAAGTTTTCTTGATTTAAGAATAGGGACAGCATCTCTCAGGAAAATCAAATAATTGGCGTTTACGAATAGGTTAGCCCAGGTCAGCTGATCATCGTGCTGCTGTGATTGCTGTCTTAACAGATCACATTTTTCGTCACCAACACAACAGCGGCAAGGCAGCCCAACAAAATACTGTTCGTTATCGTAAGTAAGAGAGTCAGCCAAGATTTGACGATGTCTTTCGTCACTTTCATTATCGGGGGTGTATCTATGTTCGCCATTACATTTTTGAGAAAGGTCAATGCTATCGCCATTAATCACTCGCATCTCACCATCACCAAACCTGACAAGAGAAAAGTTTTCATCGATCCTTAGTTTTTGATTGAATATAGCCAGGTCACCCTCGAATGATTTGGTTGTTGATCCTCGAACTTCTTCTACTATAGCCCATCCATCCTTTCTATAGCGATCTGTGATTTCCGAGCGCACTGACCGATGTTCCTTGGTTTTAAAAGTGGCCACTTTTTTACGCCCAACAACCTTGCCGAAATCGGGACGGCAACTCCATAGCGACGAATCATTTTCAGGGTGTACAGGCACATAAGTCCTTATGCCACCGTGTTTGAGCGCCATATAACTAAGGTGAATATCTTCGCCATTGTCCCAAGAGTGCGGCTCTTCACGCCACATAAATTGCAAATGCTCTTTACGCATAAACCAGGCATGACCCACCAGATCCACCTCGGCTACTTCGTCAAGATGCCGTCCATTCCAACCAACCTTACTTTTACTAGAGTACCCGCCTTCAATGGGGAGAAGTACACCTGACCCACCGAGAATACCGTCATTGCCAGACGATATTGTATTAAGACAATTTTCAAACCAGCGTGGTTGTGGCAGGATGTCGTCATCGAAAAATGCGACATAGGCTGTTCTAGCCAGATTGCCCAGTGCAAAACGTCCCCAGAATAACCAATTCGTATTAGATACCACTACCCTGTCTGCCAAAAGGGATATATCAACCAATTGATCTGGGCTGGCATTGGTCCATACCCAAATTTCAAATGGAGATTGAGTTTGCGCCCGAATCGCCTTAATTTGTTCTGCCAGGTATTCTACTCTACGATAGGCAGTCAGAATGACCGTGATGCCTTCATCATCTCTCTCAGATAGCGGTGGTGCCATTTTCTCGAATTCAAATACCGTTCGAGGAGCATCGGCATTGAATTGAAACATTCTTTTTAGGCGAATATTAAATAAGCCCAACACCCGAGTGCTCCACCACCACTTCAAGCGTTGTTTAATCGGTTTTCTATGATGTCCACGCACGATTTTAGGTTAATTCTCAGGTTATTTAAAATTGAAAGCTGCAATTGAACTGGCAATTAGATTCAAGTTTTCCATCATAACAAACCCACCTAACGCGACCAAATGATTTTTTGGGTTAACAACTCAATGATGGTTTGTACTCGTTATTAAAAATCACTGGCGATTGAGTAGCCAAGGTGCATTGTGGTTTTACGAGAAGTTCAAAGCAAACGGACAACCATTGCATCCACAATAATTATGAATATTCCAACTCGCATATTTTGTAGTCTATAAGTAAAATCCTCCTTATCTTAATTTAGACGCACTGGCTTGAATGCTAGTATTTCATGGCAGCGGCTGCCAATTGGAAAATGAGGATGCATCATGACGGGCAAGAAATGAAAGTTTTAACAGTATTTGGCACCCGGCCAGAAGCCATCAAGATGGGGCCACTCGTCAAAGCGCTGGCGGCTGATGACTATTTTGACGTCCAGGTGTGTGTCACAGCCCAACATCGGGAAATGCTCGATCAGGTATTGAATTTATTTGAAATTACACCTGATTACGATTTGGATGTGATGAGTCCAGACCAGAGCCTGACGCAGCTAACCAGCAGGATATTAGAGGGCTTAAAGCCTGTGCTTGAGGACTTTAAGCCGGATATCGTACTGGTTCACGGTGATACTACTACCACTTTTGCCTCCAGCTTAGCCGCCTTCTATCAACAAATTAAAATTGGTCACATTGAGGCAGGATTGAGGACCGGTAATTTGATGTCACCCTGGCCAGAGGAGGCCAATAGGAAGCTAACATCGACACTGACAAGCTGCCATTTTTGCCCAACAGAGGCTGCACGGGCAAACTTGCTAAACGAAAATATTCCCAACGATACCGTGTATGTAACTGGAAATACCGTAATAGATGCGCTACAAATTGTAAGTGCAAAGGTGAAGAGTAACCTTGAGTTACAGGCTGAGTTGGCCAGTCGTTTCCTCTATCTGCGTAGTGCAAGCCGATTAATTCTGGTAACAGGGCATCGTCGCGAGAGTTTTGGAGATGGGTTTGAAAATATTTGTCATGCACTATCATCTATCGCGTGCGCAAACCCTGATATCGATATTGCTTACCCAGTGCATCTAAACCCAAAAGTGCGCGAACCGGTCAACCGGATTCTCAGCAATATCAATAATGTTCATCTCATAGAACCGCAAGACTACCTGCCATTTGTCTACTTGATGGACCGTTCATACTTGATACTGACAGATTCAGGTGGTATCCAGGAAGAAGCACCTTCGCTAGGCAAGCCCGTATTGGTGATGCGTGATACCACCGAGCGCCCAGAGGCTGTTGATGCTGGTACAGTTAAGTTGGTTGGCACTAACTCCGAGACCATTACTTCTGAAGTGACTCGCTTGTTGAATGATGAAGTAGCCTACCAACAGATGTCATTTGCCCATAACCCCTATGGGGATGGTAAAGCTTGTCAGCGAATTCTCGACACGCTTAAGGCATGCTAGGTTGAACTAAAAAATGCAGGTTTCCAATTATAGTGCTTCCCAAGTCCTCTATTGAGTCATTCAAAAAATGAATGGATTTCTTTTTGGCCCTGAACTTGACTAGAATGGCTCATCAGTGTCAAACCATCTGATGAAACCTGATCGATCGTCACGTCAGAAATACTGGCTTCTTGAATGAGATGGTTTGATGAAACGACTTTGTGATATTGCGGCGTGTATCCTGACCATAATCCAGTCTCTGCATTAATTTGTTGCTCCCACAGCACAGAGGTTATTTGCCCAATGTTTTTCTCAAGCTCAATCGCCTTTAAACGTGCTGCTAACTGATGCATTTGTCGACTACGTTCTTTCTTCGTTTCTTTGTCAATTTGACCAGAAAAACGAGCCGCTGCTGTGCCTTCTCTTGGAGAAAAACTGAAGATATGCATATGCCCAAACCCTGTATTTTCGACATATTCAATTGTTTGATGCCACTCGTCTTCTGTTTCACCCGGAAAGCCGACAATCAAGTCGGTTGTGACATTGAATAATGGGGATGCCTCACGTGCAATTTTTAAGATATGACTAAACTCCGATGTTTTACAGCGTCTTGCCATGCGTTTTAAAACACTATCACAACCACTTTGAATTGGTAAATGCATGTGCGGCATAAGACGTGGGTTTTGAAATAGCCCAAAAAAGTCATCGGGTAAGTCCCATGGTTCAACTGAAGCCAGCCGAATTCTGGGAATATCCGTTTGATTTAAAATTTCGGTCAGCAACGCTGTCAGACTGGAACCAATATCACTCCCGTAACCGCCAACGTGAACACCGGTCACCGCAATTTCATGAACACCCTGCTGGTGAAGCCTATTAATCTCATCAATAATATCGCCAATGCTCCGGCTGCGTTCGTCGCCTCGCGCGATGGTGACAATACAATAGGTACAGCGATATCGACAACCATCCTGTACTTTGATAAACGCGCGATGCCTACCGCGCAGAAATAATGAGTTTTGTATCGGCTGCTCTATTTCAGATACAGTTAAACCAAATTGTTCAACTGCCTTTTCAACCAAATTATCTTTTTGATCATTACCAACCACCATATCAACGCCTAGATAATTCTTAACAACATCGTTATTCAACGTTGCATGACAGCCAGTGACAATCATTTTGGCTAACGGATTTTTTCGATGAAGCCGACCAATTTGTTGCCTTGATTTTCGATCCGCTTCGGATGTTACTGCACAGGAGTTAAATACGACGATATCAGCCTCGACACTATCAGTGGTCACCTGATGTCCAAGTTTTAAAAACTGACTGGCCCAAGTTTCTAACTCAGCTTCATTGAGGCGGCAGCCTAGCGCTTGAAAGTTTATATTCACGGGTGGTTTCTATTTGGAAAGTGTTCACGAATGATAACAACAACTGTTATAAATGCCTATTAACAGAGGTCCTCCAATGGCTAGGTCTTCATTGAGCTTTTCTGAGTCAATAGAGACTACTATTATTGAATTCTAATGGTCTCGGAAGCTGAACGTCCTGTGTTATCGGTCCAAGAAAATATTAAATCATTGCCTGACTGGCCTTTGAAACGAAAAGAGAAATAAGGATTACGTGAAATCGCCCCGCCCCAATAAGCCTGCATCACTGTTTTATTGGCAGATTGCACAATAACTTCCTGAATAAAGTGAGCAGCATATTTCTTGCCCGTTTTTTTATTTTTTCGAAGACCTGATTCCATCGGATGACGCGTCATCGATTTAACCGTCACAATACCGTCCTTTTCATAAGCGCGTATATTAATCGATTTTTTCATACCAACAACCTCTAAGCCAGACAACTGTTATCAGCTGATACTTGAATTTTCTGTTTGGTTGAGAAAAGTTCACCACCCGCTTTAACAACCACCAGAAGATTCCCTGTCACTTCAACTTTTATTCTCGTTGAAATAAAGGCTTCCGATCCAAAAATATTAAATGAAGCTAAAAACGGATGAATACTTGATTCGAAAATGAGTGAAATTGACTCTGTATTAGGGATGCTTGAAATAACCTGTATTGGCACAACCTTGCCATTTTTAGCAACTCTAGGCGCTATAATGTCGATACTATCAGAAGGAGGAAAGCTACTCGATCCATGCAAGGCTGAAATTGCGCCCGCTACGTTTTTATTATCGAATGCTTTTTGAGGATAACGACCCAACACTAAACCCGGGCTCAACACGCTAGACAGGGTAACTGCCAGTCCGACTTTCAAAAAATTTCTGCGTTTCATGCCGCGCTGACTCCCAAACTAATTGCTTACTTCAACTACTGTAGTTTTCGGCCAGTTTCGATAATTATTAAGTCCCTATTGGCATTTATAAACTAACTAACAACGCAATACTAATCACTCTTTTTTTCGACTATCAAAAATGGCTGCACGCTTTTCTTCAATTCTAGACACTGTCGAAATATCCAAACCCTCTGTAGCTAGAATTTCATCATATAATTTAACCGCTCTATTTTCGTTACCAGTCAAACGATGATACTGTGCCTCACTGATTAGACCTTGAAGTGGCCGCCCAAGACCCATATAAATTTCAGTTAATTGAGCATAAACAACCGGGAGTTCTGAATATCGGTTTTCCATCTTCCGAGCAATTTCTAAAGCTGAACCATATTGCTTTCTACTTTTTAAAAGTTCGAGTAGTTGTAAAGAAATAGCCAAATCGTAAGGAAACAGATTGAGTAACTGACGATATACCTGTTCGGCCTCATCCCAGCGAGTCAGATGTTGTAAATTTTGAGAATAGGCAATGCCATACCAAATATTTTCACTATTTCTTTGATACAGTTTGGATAGTAATTTATTTGCCTTCTCATACTGAGCTTCCCTTTTAAAGGTCAACCCTTTCAGAAAATCACTGTCAGATGGATCAGATCCAAGACGCATCTGATCAATCAGATAATCTTTGAAAACAGGAAAATAGTCGATGGATTGTCCTTGGTAGACAATTGGCTTTAATCGACTTTCTGCTTCCGATATTCGGTTCTGATTGATTGGATGAGTCCGTAAATATTCAATATTTTGTAACCCCGAACTACCCGAGTTTCTATCCAGAATTTTAAAAAACTCAACCATTCCTCGACTATCAAAACCCGCATTTTGTAATAACGTCATACCAAATCGGTCCGCTTCATATTCGTTTTCACGCGTAAAACTAACCATTGCTTGTTGACCACTCGCCATGCCACCAAAAATAAGCGCATTCCCCAATTCTGAACTCACTCCACCAAGAAAAATACCCGCTAAAACTGATAGTGCCGTTAAATTATTAACATCACCCGATTTCTCATATAAATCAAGCCCATGGCGTAACTTAACGTGTGCAATTTCGTGTGCTAAAACGGATGCCAGTTGATGTTGAGTTCTAGCCTTTTTGATTAAACCCGCATTGATGCCAATATAACCACCTGGCACAGCAAAGGCATTAACACTGGCGCTTTTAACAATGAAAAAACGATACTCTCTTGACCGGTTCTGCATACTTGATAGCAATCGATTGCCTAAATCATTAATATATCGATCTAATATAGGCGATGTTTCGACCAAATCCTCTGCGAGCAATTGTTCATAAAACTGCTGCCCTATAGTTTTCTCTTGGGCAAGGCTAATAGCAGAGTTTTCCCCCAACAATGGCAACGCATCATTCGCTAAAATGGGTGTCATCATAAACAAAAGTCCAATAAAAAGACCTGACAACCTAGAACCTAAAGATACTTTGTTAGAGGAAGAACACAAAATCATGGAGGATAGCCTGTTAAAGTAAGTAGGATGAAAAGGCACCCATTGGTTAGGTTACGAAGCTGTCTGATCACTAATTCATACCAAGACGGTGATAATTCTGTGTTTTCCATACCCTATTGACCCTAAACATTGACTCTGAGTTTCCATCAATGTCACGAATAAAAGAAATAACTGCATCTGAATTATCAAAACTGATTGATAGCAAGAATGATTGCAATTTGATCGACATCAGAACACCAGTGGAGATT
>Ga0115004_10004252_pt1 | contig 11456 bp, 12 predicted proteins | sample ArcticOcean_MG_C_10_FD_88737 | JGI IMG/M metagenome (GOLD analysis project Ga0115004, IMG submission 88737) | Marine microbial communities from western Arctic Ocean - ArcticOcean_MG_CB11_90 | ecosystem: Environmental > Aquatic > Marine > Oceanic | place: Arctic Ocean: Canada Basin | collected...
GCTTAAAAAAGTTTTGTTGTATAACAACGTTAAGGAGAGGGTAGAGGTTGCTGCGCAGGACTCATAAGCCTGAGGTCAGTGGTTCGATCCCACTTCCAGCTATCAATAAAATTAGCACTATTTAATTAATTTCTATTTAACAATGCAACTAAAAGAAACTTTTTTTAATTAAATCTGATAACTTTATTTTAGCAAAAGGTGTGTTTGATTTAATATAATTATTACTTAAATGGTGAATTAACGAATGCTCAGCAACACATTTATTTTTTATATTGTACAGAACAACATTTCTTGACCAAAATTTTTTTGGTACATTTGCAAATGTTAAGCCCTGCGCAGCACTTTCTCTTATTGGCCAATTACATTTATGAAAATCCGGACTTGATGATGGACCATTTAAATGTTCTTTCATCAAATCTCTATCTAACAAATACATGCCTTGGTAGGGCTGAGGTAAATTTACATAACAATATTCATCAGATATTTTAACTTTAGGTAAGTTTCGTAATGATAGTCTTTTTGTAACATCAACGACATATTTTTCTTTTCTATTATTGTTTTTTATTTCGTATCTTAAAAATGAGGGTATTAAACCGAATTTTCTAAGTATAGTTCTATTTTCCTGCCAATGAAAAATATTTTGTTTTGATATTTTTATATCGTCCTCTAAGTACATGAAGTGACTTATATTTTTATCAGAAAAAAACTCTTTCCTGAAAATGTCTAAATGAAACCAAGTTAATAAATATGGGTGTCCCAAAAAACTTGGAACAATAATTTTAATATTTAACTTTCTGTTTAATGATTTATATATATTTCTATGATCTTTTTTTTTATTTGTATTTGTGACGATAAATACATTTACTTTTTTTGAAAAAAGTAAAAAATCATTTGTAATTTTAGATAAGTTTTTTAATTTTTTCTCTGCATAGTGAAAAGTAATAGTTATAACTATTTTTTTAATCTTTTCATGATAAAGAATTATTTTTTTATCTTTTCTATTAGCTAGAATTTTTTGCACAATTTTTATCTGTTAATTATTGACCTTAAATATTTTGAGTAGTCACAATTTCCATAAAATATTATAGCGTCTTTAATTTTTTTTTTACCAATCCAACCGTTGTTATAGGAAACTTCTTCAATACATCCAATCTTAAGTCCCTGCCTATTTTCGATCATAGCCACAAAATTTGAAGTATTATTAAAATCTTCTATAGAGCCGGTATCTAACCAAGCGGCGCCTCTTCCAATTATTTCTGCTCTTAGTTGTTCTTTATTCTTATATCTGTTCAATAGGTCGACTATTTCAATTTCATTTCTTTTGGAAGGCCTCAATGACTTGCTTAACTTTATTACCTGATTATCAAAAAAATAAAGACCTGTAACTGCTAAGTTAGACTTAATTTTTTTAGGTTTCTCAACAATACTAGTAATTTTATTATTACTATCAGTTTTAGCCACTCCATAAAGAGAAGGATTTTTAACTGGATGTAAAAACACTTTAGCGCCTTTCGTTAGTTTAGTACATTGCACAAGTTTTTTCGTTAAACTTTGGCCGAAGAAAAAATTATCACCAAGAATTAAAGCTACAGAGCTTTTTCCAATAAATTTTTCACCTACAATAAAAGCGTCAGGCAAACCCCTTGGTTCATTTTGCTCAAGATAAGTAATTTTAATTCCTAAATTTTCACCGTTAGGTAAAACTTTTTTAAATTGTTTTATTTGACCTTTGTTCACAATTATTAATATGTCTTTAATTTTAGCAAGCATAAGAACAGAAAGTGGATAAAAAAATAATGGTTTATCATATAATGGCAACAGCTGTTTATTTACTGCTTTTGTTACCGGGCTCATTCTTGAGCCAGTACCGCCCGCAAGAATTATTCCTTTTTTTATCATGTGCTCAGACCAATTCTTTTTATGTAATTTTTTTTAGAAATAGTATTAAAATATTCAAGATTGTTTAGATACCAATCAATTGTTTTTTCAAGTCCATTTACAATACTAGTACGTGATTTCCATTTAAAAGAAGTGTACATTTTTTTAGAATTTAAAGCATACCTTACGTCGTGACCAGGTCTGTCTTTTACAAATTTAATTTTTACTTTATCGCCAATTTTTACTTTTTTATTTCTCATAATTGATAATACTAATTTACATAAACTTATATTACTGAGATTTATTCCGCTACCAATGTTGTAGTTTTCACCAAGCTTACCTTTAGAAGAAAGAATATCTAGAGCATTACAATGATCTTCTACATGAATCCATTCTCTAGAATTTTTTCCTGTACCATATATTGGCAACGGTTTGTTGTTAATTATATTAAATATTAATCTTGGAATTAATTTTTCGGGAAATTGATATGGACCATAGTTATTTGAACAATTAGAAATTATAGCAGGAAGCTTGTATGTTCTTATGTAGGATTTTACTAAGTGATCAGCACTTGCTTTTGAGGCAGCATATGGCGAGCTGGGTTGGTAGGGATAATCTTCATTAGCTCTTTCGGACTTTTTTATTATATCTCCATAAACTTCATCTGTTGAAATATGAACCAGTTTAATTTTTTTTTTTATTTTTCTGTTATATTTTCGCAATGATTCCAAAAGATTAAATACACCATTTATATTAGTATGAACAAATTCTTTGGGGCTATCAATTGACCGGTCAACATGAGTTTCTGCTGCTAGATTAAATAAAATTGAAGGCTGGTATTTATTTAGAACGCTATAAATTTTATTTTGGTTGTTAATATCTAATTTGATAAAACAGTAGTTTTTTTTTGACACGTCTTTTAAGCTATAAAGATTTGCAGAATATAAAAGATTGTCAATATTTATGACAAAATATTTTTTTTTTAAAAAATATTTAACTAAATTACTTCCAATAAAACCACATCCACCTGTTATAATAATTTTCTTCATAATTAAAAGATTAGAATATAACGATTTATTATATTAAATTATAAAAAGAAATAGTTTATAAAACTTAATATTGTTTGAAAAATGACAAAAACTGATCTTACTATAATAATTGTTGCATATAAAAGTGAGGAAAACATTGAAGAATGTTTAGAATCTATAAATCAAAAGTTCAAAATTATAATTATTGAAAATTCACAAAATTATGAATTTAAAAAATATATTGAAAAAAAATTTACCAATGTTCAGTGTATAATTGCACATAAAAATTTAGGGTATTCTAAGGGGAATAATTTAGCACTCAAAACAGTTAAAACTCAATATTCACTAATACTTAATCCAGATACAGTTCTGGAAAAGGATGCCTTGATTAATTTTTTTATTTTTTTGGAAAAAAAAATAGATTTTGCTATTTTAGGTCCATCAACTTTAAATCAAAAATTAAATAATTCTATAGATCTAAATTCCAACTTATACGAAGTAGACGTAGTAAAAGGACATGCAATGTTTTTGAATATGGAAAAAATAAAAAAAATTGGTTTTTTTGATGAGAATTTTTTCTTATACTTCGAAGAGATAGATCTGTGTAAAAGAATTAAAAAAAATAATGAAAAAATTTATATAGATGACAGCGTTAAAATTAAACATTATGGTGGTCAATCTATAAATAAAATATATAATTTTGAAATTGAACTAACCAGAAATTGGCATTGGATGTGGTCAACTTTTTACTATAATAAAAAAAATAAAAGTTTTTTACCTGCTTTAATACTTATTTTACCAAAATTTATAAGAGCTCTTTCAAAAACATTGTTTTACACATTAATACTTAATAAAAGATTAAGATTAATTTATTTCTATAGACTAAGTGGAATTTTAAACTCTATACTTGGTAGACCATCTTGGTACCGTCCAAATATATTGTGAATTTTAAACGCTTGTGTGTTAAAATGAAAAAAATACTATGTATAAATTTTGTTTAACCCACAAATATAATCCTAAACTAGAACAAATTAACTATTTAAATGTTGGCATGGGTGAAAATAAATTTCCAAACTCATGGATTGTAGACAGTACAGGGGACAATATCAGTAAAAAAAATAAATATTATGACATGTATTCATTTCACTATTGGTTATGGAAAAATTATTTAGATAAAATAAAGGATAATGAATGGATTTGTTTTTCTACTTATCGTAGACACTGGAAAAGTGAAGTACCGTTTTTAGATTCTGATCTACTTAAAGATAAAATACTTCAAACCCCACCTGATGCCTGGAAAGGTTATAACACAATACTTACTGAGCCTACCGATTTTAGTAAAATTAAACTTTCTAAGATGTTAAAGAAAGGAAAAAAATTATTAATAAAAAATCCTTCTTTACTTTTTAAGCCTGAAAAACGAAATATAAAATTTCATTTTGATCTAATGCACAATGAGGGCAATCTAGATAAAGCCCTTGATGTTATTGATAAAAAGGAAAAACATGAATTTATACATTATTTAAATAACAACACTTCCGCCCCCGTGTGGAATCTTTTTTGTTGCAACTCCAAAACATTACTAAATGATTGGTACGAAAGTGTTTTTACTTGGTTGTTTAAATGTGAAAAAATATTTGGATTTAAAAAACTTCATGGTTACGAAACAGGACGTATGTATGCTTATTTAGCGGAAAGATACTTGCCTTATTGGTTTAACAAATACTCGAAAACAAGAAGTTGGCCAATTTATTTTTATAATACAGATGATAAGTAACTCTTATAATTGAGCTTTTAATACCATATATGTATTAAACAAAAATGATTCAAAATAAACTTAAAATACTAGTTACTGGAGCAGCAGGTTTTCTCGGTTCTCATCTATCAGAAAAGTTGGCTATCTTAGGTCACGAAGTAATTGGTATCGACAATATGCATGGTGGCTATTCTGACAATGTGCCAAAAAATATTAAATTTTTAAAATTAGATTGTTGTGATTTAAAGGAAGTTCAAAAAATAATGAAAGATATTGATGTAGTGTATCACTGTGCAGCTACTGCGCATGAAGGTCTTTCAGTCTTTTCACCTTACGAAATAACTAAAAACAATTATCTAGCATCAGTTTCGATATTTTCTGCTGCTGTAAATGAAAATGTAAAAAGAATTATTTTTTGTTCTTCTATGGCTAGATATGGAAAACAAAATACGCCATTTGAAGAAAGCATGAAACCTTTGCCAGAAGATCCATATGCTATTTCAAAAGTTGCCTCAGAAGATGTTCTAATTAACCTATGTGAATTAAATAATATAGAATGGGTTATAGCGGTCCCTCATAATATTATAGGACCTAGACAGAAATACGATGATCCATTTAGAAATGTTGTTTCAATAATGTTGAATAGAATGTTGCAAGGAAAGGCACCAATTATTTATGGAGATGGTGAACAAAAAAGATGTTTTTCATATATTGATGATTGTCTTAGCTGTTTGATTCCAATGTTAGACCAGAAAAATCTAAATAAACAAATAATTAATATTGGTCCAGACGAAGAATTTACATCAATAAATAAGATAGCTGAAATTTGTTCAAATATTACAAGAACAAATCTTGCTCCAATTTATAAACCAGGAAGACCCAGAGAAGTCAAACACGCCACCTGTTCTGCTGATAAAGCTAGAAAAATTCTTAACTATAAAACTACAACTTCTCTAGAAGAGGGAATTAAAAAAACATATGAATATATAAAAAACAGAGGCCAGAGGCCTTTTGATTACCATATTGATATTGAGATAAAAAATTCACTTACACCAAAAACTTGGACCAACAAAGAAATCTAGTGACCTGGAAAATCAACTAAGCTTTCTGTAAAATAGGATTTTTTTTTAAGCAAATTATTACCAGGTAAATCAAATAAATTTATTATAAATATAAATCCAGCAACTGTACCACCAGAAATTTCAATTAATTTAGCTGCAGCTTCAGCTGTCCCACCAGTTGCAATAAGATCATCAATTACTAAAATTTTTTCATTCTTTTTGATAGAATCTTTGTGAATTTCAATAGTTGCTTCACCGTATTCAAGTCGAAAATCGACCGAGTGTCTGTCGGCGGGCAGTTTATCTTTTTTTCTTAATAAAATTAAGGGTTTATTTGTTAAGTAAGAAACTGTTGATGCAAAAATAAAACCTCTTGATTCTATTGCTGAAACTTTGTCAAACTTAACTTTCTTAGAAATTTGAATTATTTTATCTATGGCAAAATTAAAAGCTTCTGGATTCTTAATTAAAGTTGTTATATCTCGAAATAAAATCCCTTTTTTTGGGTAATCCTTAATAGATCTTATATGTTTTTTTAAATCCATATTATGCTTCAATGTCTAACAAAAAAGCATTAATAATAAAACAATGAAAAAAAGAAAACTAGGGATAATTGGTGGAAGTGGCCTTTATAAAATAGAAGGTTTTGATAAAATTAAGTGGAAAAAAATTAAAACATCTTGGGGAAAACCATCAGACGAAATTTTACATGCAAGGTTAAATAAAGAAGAAATTTTTTTTATTCCAAGACATGGAAGGGGACACAGGATTAATCCAACTAACATAAATTTTAGAGCTAATATTGACGCTATGAAACAATTAGGTGTTACGGATATTATCTCTGTTTCAGCTGTAGGATCTTTAAAAAAAAATTTAAGTCCAGGAAATTTTGTTATTATAGATCAGTTTATAGACAGAACTTTTGCAAGAGCATCAACTTTTTTTGATGAAGAAATTGTTGCCCATGTTTCAATGGCTAAACCAGTTTGTGAATCTTTAGGTAAATGTTGCGCAGCTGCATTAAAAAAAAAAAATATTCCCTATCAAGCAAGAGGTACTTATATTACAATGGAAGGACCTCAATTTTCCACACTAGCTGAATCTAACCTTTATAGATCATGGGGAGCAGATGTTATTGGCATGACCAATATGCCGGAAGCAAAATTAGCCAGAGAAGCCGAGATTAGATATTGCACTGTTGCAATGGTAACAGATTTTGATTGTTGGCACCCAGATCACGACGAGGTTGATGTTTCTATGGTTATTCAGACATTAACAAAAAATGCTTCAAACGCACAAAATATGATCAAAGAAGTCATTAAAACATTTAAAGATTTTTCAGTTGAAGATGACCCAACTAATGATTGCTTAGACAATGCTATAATAACAGATCCGAAATTAAGAACCAAAAAGACAATTATAAAACTAAAACATATTGCTGGTAGAGCCCTTAATAAAAAATAATGAATATAGAAGGAAAAGCTTACAGAACAATTTGGTTTGAAAATAATTCTGTTAAAATAATAGATCAAACTAAACTTCCACACCAATTTACCATCAAAGATTTAAAAACAGTCAACGATTCAATTAATGCAATCAAGACGATGGAGGTCAGGGGTGCACCATTAATTGGAGCTACAGCTGCTTACGGGTTAGTTTTATCTATAATTGAAAATAAAGATCAATCTTTTTTAAATAAATCTAGTGAAAATTTAATAGCCTCAAGACCTACAGCCATTAATCTGAAATGGGCAGTAGATAGAATGATGAAAAAACTATCGGGTGTTAACAGTAATAAGATCTTAAAAATAGCACTTGAAGAGGCAAAAATGATTGTCGAAGAAGATGTAGGATTTTGTAAAAATATTGGTCTTAATGGTCTTAAAATTATTGAAGAAATTTATAATAAGAAAAAAGACACTGTGAACATCTTAACCCATTGTAACGCGGGATGGCTTGCAACTATTGATTGGGGGACTGCAACATCACCAATCTATCACGCCCATAAAAAAGGAATTAAGGTGCATGTTTGGGTTGATGAGACAAGACCGAGAAATCAAGGAGCTAACCTGACTTCATATGAATTAAATGAAGAAGGAATACCTAATACAATTATTGCAGATAATACTGGTGGAATTTTGATGCAAAAAGGACAGGTTGATATGTGTATTGTTGGAACTGACAGAACTTTGTCCAATGGAGATGTGTGTAATAAGATTGGAACATATCTTAAAGCTTTAGCCGCCAAAGATAACAACGTTCCTTTTTATGTAGCATTACCGAGCTCAACAATTGATTGGTCAATTAAAGACTCTAAAGATATTCCCATAGAAGAAAGAGATTCAACCGAACTTTCATTTGTTGAAGGATTAGATGAAGACAAGAAAATAAAAAAAATTTTTATTTATCCGCAAAAAAGTAAATCATTAAATTTGGCATTCGACATAACTCCCGCCAAATATGTAACAAGTTTAATTACAGAAAATGGAGTTTGTGATGCTTCAGAAAAAGGATTGAAAGGATTATTTAAATGAGGAAATTAAGATCTGCAGTAATCCATTATTCCAAAAAATTAAACTCTACAAATTTATCTGCATTACGATCTGGAAATATATCGGTACGTGCTAAAGAAAAAAAAATAGATGGGTTTTATATAACACCTTCTGGGTTGAAATATTCTTCGCTTAAATTTACGGATATAGTGTTTGTTTCTCTAAAAGGTAAATTTGATAAAAATAAAGGTATTCCATCGTCAGAATGGAAATTTCATCAAGATATTTATGTTAATAAAAAGAAAGCCAACGCAATAGTTCACTCTCACTCTACATGCGCTACAGCTGTTTCAACACATCAAAAATCTATTCCAGCATTTCATTATATGATCGGCATTGTGGGTGGAGATGATATAAAATGTACAAAATATGCAACTTTTGGAACAAGAAAATTATCAAATAATATTTTATCTGCATTGAAAAATAGATTGGCCTGTCTGATCGGGAATCACGGTCAGATTGCATATGGCGAGAATCTAGATAAAGCCTTTGAGTTAGCTCAAGAGGTTGAAAATATTTGTAATCAATATATTAATGCCCTAAGAATTGGAATTCCTAGAATACTTTCTAAAAAAGAAATGAAGATAGTGTTAAGCAAGATGAAAAATTATAAGAAGGGCTAGTTTTTTTATGATCAAAGTTGGAGAACACATCACATTAGATTTTCTAGGTGTTAAAAAAGATTATCCAAAATCTTTTTATGAAAAAATTATTTATAAAATTGCAAAAGCTGCAAAAGTTGAAATCTTAAATGTTAGCAGCCATGAATTTGAACCCCAAGGATTTACTTTAGTTGCACTTTTGTCAGAAAGTCATTTTAGTTTTCACACCTTTCCAGAAAGAAACGTAATTAGTTTTGACTTTTTTACATGTGGAAAAGTCCACCCAAAAGTTGCTTTGAAAATTTTAAAAAAAGAAATTGACCACGAAAGAGTAGTTGTAAAAAGTTTTGATAGAAATAGCATTAGTCTTTACGATGACATATATAGCACGCCAGGACAAAAAAAATATTACGTAGTTAATAATGTGCTAGAAACATTTACCTCTAAAGTAGGCCAGTTTGTTGAGATAATGAATCTAGAAGAGTTCGGCAACGCACTTTTCATTGACCACGAAATTCAAGTAGCCGAAAAGGATGAAAAAATTTATAGCTCAACTTTTTTTAAGTCCAGCTTTGATTTAAGTAAAAAAAATAGCAACGTTGCTATTATTGGAGGAGGGGACGGTGGGGTTGCTAGAGAATGTTTAGACAATAATACTAACTATATTGATTGGTACGAACTTGATCCTGAAATAGTTGAGTCTTGCTACAGACATCTGCCTTCTGTTTGTTCTAAAGTTAAAAAGAGTAATACAGTTAATACATTCTGGGGAGATGCGTTTGAAAGCATTAAATCAGTGGCAGATTCAAAGTATGATAAAATTTTTGTAGATCTTAACGACGATCAATATTGTATTGACCTCGCAAGAAAAAACATGAGGGGCTTAAAAAGAATCTTAAAACCAGGTGGAATTATAACTGCACAAGTTGGTAGTAAAGATAAAAAACCAAAACAAGTAGAAAATTGGTGTAAGGTTTTAGAAAAAAGTTTTGGCAATGTGAATGTTTCAGGCGTGTACATACCAAGTTTTGATTGCAATTGGAATTTTGCTTCGTCTATCATGAAATAAAAAAAAAGATATTAACTTTTCTTAAACAATCTATAAATTTTAAAAAAATTATTTTTTTGTTGTGGACGATAAAATGAATTCAAACATAACATTGAAGAAATAATACCGTAAATTTCAATGAAGGATAAATATAAATTAAACCCATTTAATGTAACTAAATTAATAAAAATTTTTTTTATTGCTTGTATGAAGTTCGGTAAAATTCTAGCTACAGCATAAATATAAGTGAAATTTTTTCTGTAATAATAGAATTTAGACCAATTATAATGCCAAGCTCTAGAAAGTGTGACCACATCTTTATATTTTACGTCTGTGGATTTAGAACCGTAATGTTTAAATTTAATTTTTTTTGAAACCAAAAGATCCATTTTTTTTCTTCTTAAGTTTAAGCAAAAATCAATTGATTCAAAGTACAAAAAAAAATTCTCATCAAAAAAATTTTTTTTAATTAATTTTTTATTTACAAGAAAATTATTATCGATCCAATTAACGGAAAGAATGTTATATTTCTTAAAGGTAAGTGAACTATTTTTTATTTTTTGATCTTTGTTATCATAATTTTTATGTATTTTTTCAATGCTATAAGTGGGTGCTAAAAGAGCAAATTTTTTGATTCTTTGAGCACATAGTAACAGCTGATTAATTGACGCGGCATTTATCTTTATATCTGGATTGTTTATAAAAACATATTTTGTTGTTGCGAGTTTGATGCCTAAATTAAAACCTTTTGAGGTACCTAAATTCTCTTTAGGTAAAACAACTCTTACATTTTTGTATTTTTTCTCTAGTTCTAATTTTAGACTTAATTCTAAAGAGTTTTCTATAATTATAACCTTGTAATTATTTAAATTTTTTAAAACTTTTTTTAAGCTCTCTCTGCTAAAGTAAGAGTTAAAAACTATAGTTAATAATTTATTCATTAGTAATATTCATTTAGTTTATATATATTTTTTATAAATATAAAATAAAATTTTTAAATTATATGCGTGTTGCTTGTATCCAGTTATGTTCGGGTCCCAATGTTAAAGAAAATTTATATTTAACAAAAAAATTTATCTTACAAGCTGTTAAAAAAAAATCTGACCTTATTATAACACCTGAAACTTCATCATTATTTGGGTTAAGTAAAAAAGAATTATCAAAAAAAATTACAACGATGGATAAAGATTTTTACTTACTTGAGATTAGAAAAATTTCACAAAAATATAAGAAATGGATTCTAGTCGGATCAGTAATAGTTAAAGAAAAAAGTAAAATCAAAAATAGATCAGTCTTAATAAGTCCACGTGGATCAATCCACGCATATTATGATAAAATCCATATGTACAATGCTAAACTAAGCAAAAAAGAAAAATACTTTGAATCAAAAACTTATACGCCAGGAAAAATTATTAAGACTACAAATTTGCCCCGGGGAAGACTAGGCTTCTCTATTTGTTACGACTTAAGGTTTCCCAACATGTATAGAAAACTTTCAAAAAATGGTTCCTTATTTATATCTGTTCCATCA
>Ga0115004_10004253_pt1 | contig 11455 bp, 19 predicted proteins | sample ArcticOcean_MG_C_10_FD_88737 | JGI IMG/M metagenome (GOLD analysis project Ga0115004, IMG submission 88737) | Marine microbial communities from western Arctic Ocean - ArcticOcean_MG_CB11_90 | ecosystem: Environmental > Aquatic > Marine > Oceanic | place: Arctic Ocean: Canada Basin | collected...
TACGGTGACGTTAATAATATGGTTGCGCGTGAGATAGGTAACACGTTGCATGATCAAGTGCAGCAAGCGTTGTTAGATTACCCGCAATATAAACATGTAAGTATTGAGACAGCGGTAGAGCTACCGGAGTACATGATCTCTGGTCATGCTGATGCTGTGTATACAGATTACAATAATCAAGTTGCTGTTGTTGAAATTAAAACGATGCGTAACTATGGCTTTCGTCAAGCTAGAAAAAATGATCGTCCTAAAGATGAGCACATCATGCAAGCAGCTACCTATGCGTTAGGTATAGATGGCTGTGAGTTTATTCATATAGTTTATATATGTACTGACTCGACACCAGGTAAATGGAAAGATGGTGCTCGTGCTGGTGATATGCATGAGTGGTTGTATGGGTTAGATGATGTGTTAGATGAGTCAGGTATGACGGTACGTCAGATGACTGAGTACATGCTAACTGAGCAGAAAGATATCATTACTAATTCTTTAATCAATAATGAGTTGCCTGAAGGGGTGACTAATCATGCGACTGAAGAAGATGATATGGAATGGCAGTGTAAGTATTGCGATCATCAAATGTTTTGTGATGAATCGTATACGCATCAGTGGAATGTTGGTCGGGTGCTAGAGATAGCGTCCATAGATGAAGGAGATACAGTTGAGTCAATTAGCTAAGTTAGCTACACCGTTTACAGATAGGTTCATTGAGACTAAACCTGGAAAGTTTAGTGCTGTGTATGTGCCTCATGGGGTAGTGACACAGTTTCTATTAGGAGTGTGTGGTCCTTATGATTTTGAGATTGGTAATATCGTACGTGATGCCGATGGCACTGTTACTGGGTGCATTTGCACTCTTACTATTGTCATTGATGGACGAAGTACCAAGATTCAAGAGGTGGGTGAATGTGAGAACCCGTCGAATTGGAAAACAGACGGAGCTAGATTAAAAGCCTGTGCTTCTGATGGTATTAAAAGATGTGCTATGCGTATCGGATTAGGTTTGCATCTGTGGCATAAGCATGATGGTAACTATGTGTTAGCAGACATATTAAATAAACGAGATAAGGAGAGTGCGGAATGAGCACTATAACTATTGCAGGTAACATTGGAAAAGATCCTGAGCTTAGGTATTCAGGCGCAGGTAATGCGTTCATGACTTTACCTGTGGCTGTGACTACAGGTCGTGATGACAAAAAAGAGACTCATTGGTTTGATGTCAAGTTCTTTGGTGATATGGCTGAGTTGATGGCTGAGTTGCCTAAAGGTCAGCGTGTTGTGGTGTATGGCCGCATGAAACAAGACTCTTGGGAAACTAAAGAAGGTGAGAAACGTAACAAGATGTGTCTTTATGCTGATGAAGCTGGCCCTTCGTTAAGATGGGCACCCAAGGGTAAGCCTCGTGATAAGATAGTTGAAGATGCTGCTGTTGAAGCTGTAAAGAAGGGGTTCGCTGATGGAACGGAGCCATTTTAAATGGATGAAAGATACAATGACGACTCTTACACAATAATAGTTCCTGTTTTAAATGACGATTTAAGTCTAATAACTTTTGTAGTTCCTACAGAATTTAAAACTAAAATTGAAATGAAAGCATTAGAACTTGTTGAAAGTTTTGAGCAACATCCAGCTAATGGTTCAATGGATCCTAACAATAAAATTATGCAGGCTATGTCTTACATAATACAGAGTGGATTTGAATCATACTTTGATGATGAAAATAATAATTATGATGGGGTTTACAGACCTCCGGATATAAGTGAGTAAAGCTAAAGCAAAGGGGACTGCTTGGGAGACTGAGTGTGTCAGATATTTAGGTGACTATATATTTGGTAACATTAAGTCTTTCATGCGGTTGCCCTTGTCTGGCAGCAAAGATGTAGGTGATATAGCTAGCTCGTATCTTCCTGAGTTTGTGTTTGAATGCAAAAACAGAAAAGATGCGTTGTCTTCTTTATCTATGATCATGCGTGAGACTGAGAAAGAACGAGAAAATGCTGAAGCAGATTTTGGTGTGGCTTTAGTTAAGCGTAGAAACTTTGGACCAAGTGGTGCGTATGTAGTGATGGAGATGCATCAGTTCGCACAGCTTATTAAAGAAAGGATTGAAGATGGGGGAGCTAATACATCTGAAGCTAGAAACCCCAATAGTTTTCAGTGATATTAAAGAGATGCTTAATACTTGGTGGAAAGATCAAGAGCAGAAGCCAATGGTTAAGCCTGAAAAAATTAGGCATGTTGTTACTGTGGCTGTTAATGCTGGTTGGACTTTAGATCAGTGTTACGAAGCGCTGTCTGTTACATGGTCGTTTAGTGAGGCAGCTTTTGAAGTTGCGTTACGTAAATTAAAGAGCGAAGCCGTATTAGATTACGGCAACGTAGGGAATCGGATACTTTACTTAGCTAAAGGGAGAGATAATGAAATTGACAGGACGTAAAGCTCAAGTATTAAAAGTGTTGCAAAATGCTGAAGGAGAATGGGTTGGTGGCCCGTCGTTATGTAACCAAGCTGTTGGTGGTAGCGAAGGGCTGCGTAGGTTACGTGAGTTACGTGCGCTTGGGTATGGGATAGAGAAAAAGAAACTATCTAAACAAAACTATTATTCTTATAAGTTAGTGGGTTGGAATGACTGATGAAGAAGCAGATAAATGTTTGCTAACGATGTCGCAAATGTGGTTCAAATCTTTTACAATGCCTGATGGAACACTCAAAATATGGCATAACGCTTTGACCGAGGTAGGTTATAGCAATGCTATGCAAACCGTACAGGATTTAGCTACTAGTGAATCATATTGGCCGTCATTATCAGAGTTTCGCCAGGCTTACCAAGCCGTTGCACGACGAAACGAACCAGAGGTACGTGCTATTGAGGGACCTTCTTTATCCAAAGAACAGAGGGTCGAAAACATACGAAAGGTACGAGAGCATCTGCGATCTGTAGGTAAGGTAGATTTTATGAGCTAGCGGGGTGGTTCCTGTGATGGGGGTTGAAGGTTTATCTCCTTTCACTTCAACTCCCGCTCTATTTTTAAAGGGAAACATGAAATGGATATGTATATGGCTGCTTGTTGACATACTTGGTTTAGGCGGAGAGCCTATTGAACATCAAGATGTTAGACCAGCAGTTCAAAATGCTATAGAAGTAGGAAATGTTGTACATTACTTTGGGCCTGACACTGATTTAGCTGCACGAATTATAGAGTGTGAAAGCGAAGGTAAGTTTACTGCTAGGTCAGTGACTGGTGCTACAGGTATATGGCAGTTTACGCAAGGTACGTGGCGTTGGGTAGCTGATAAGATTAATGGGCCGGATGATATAGAGCGCAGGAAAGATCCTGTTGCTTCTACTAAGGCTGCTGCTTGGCTGGCTTATGAGGCTGGCTGGCATCATTGGCATTGTTATCCGCATGTTAGATGATATGCTTGTTGGCAATGGTTAGGAGATGCCATGAAGTACACAGTTAAAGAATTCCCTGTCAACATTGGTGCTGGTATGAGTTGCGGAGGTTACGCAATTCTTTGTGAAAACAAAATGCAACATTGGACTAGTGACAAAGATGAAGCTGAAAAATTAGCTGAGTCTTTTGAACGTGACGCTAACCCAATAGAAGATTATTAAACTACAGTAGGATTAACTTCGTTAGACTTTAATCTTTCACGACAGTACGAGCCACAATCCATGCATTGCAATGCGATGTATGAAGTAGTGCGGTTGCGTTTGTAGCCACGTCTCATCAAGTTAGTACCGCAACAAGTAGGGCATGATCCTTCAGTTTCGTTGATCAAGTTTTTGTTAGGGTGCGTAGTCATAAACGGACGGAGCTTATAGTAAACCTCCATTAAAAGGTTTACGTCTTGGCGTGCGTATTTAATCATACGTTTCCAGGCTTGCTCTTCGCCTTTCATGCAGCCAACCCATAGCTCGAAGCCGCCAGTAGATTCTTTTTTGCCTAGCTTAAGGTGTTGACCAAGGTCACCAAGTTTGTTGCTGTTAAACATAAAGTATTTGCGAGCTACTTTTAAAGTATCTATTTGTTGTACAGGTGTAGGTGCTGACAAGCCGTGCACAATAAACCGTGCGTTTGCTTTACGCATGTCAAATCGGTTGCCGTTGTGTGCTACTACGATGTCTGCTTCGTCGAACAAGTTCCATAGAGCTTGAGCTACTTCTCTGTCGTCTTCTGGGTCTTCGTCGTACAGTTCAAAGTCCGTTAAGGAAACAACTTTAGTTTTCTTTTGGTGCTCCCAGCGGTAAGCAAAGCACATCAGGTACCACTCACGGTACTGTTGCACCACGTTCTGGTCGTACTGCCCCCAAACATACGCAAGATTAGGCGCAGTTTCTATATCATAGAATAATACTTTAGCCATTGAAACTCCCTAGCTAGGTACAGTTAAGAGCCTAGCTATAAGAGTACCTTCCCACCAGCTACCGCTGTCGGATAGTCTTGTTGCTGTCATTTGTAAACGTTCAATTGTTACTGTCTCAAGACGGTCACCTTCTTGATACTCAATTGATGTACCGGTTTCCATTAAGTTTCTTAGCTCAGTAAACTGTGTGTTACTATCAAAACGTTTAGCTGCACCAGTATTTCTACCTGTTGTAACAGAATGTTGTAAGATTAAAGGCACTATGATTTCATCAATACGATCAGGAACAGCAACTGCTGTGCATGCCCAGTCATGTAATATAGGTGCAGAAGTTATTGGAGAAACACCACGAGTTAAATTTATTGTGATGTCAAAGTTTATTGATGTGTTATCTCCAGCAGCAAACGTAAACACTTGAGGTATTCCAGTAAGCATGTTAGATAACACTGCACTATGATTATTATTATTTTTTGCAGTTAAAGAAATTGATCCAACACTTATTGATGAAGGCGCACCGTATTGATACGTATATAAGTTCTGATTGTAATCAGTTAAAGATTCTCTGTATTCAATTGTAGTGTTTTCATATTGTGTACGATCTAAATCTATTACACCTGAACGTAAAAGTTTTGATACAACTGTTGACCAAGTAACTTCACCAGCAATTAAAAATCCTGTTGGTACTTTAGTTTCATCAAAAGCTTCACGATTTAATACAGAAACACCAGATGTTTTTACACCAAGAAATACTTTATCATTAATACGAACAATACTTTTTACTAAACTTGTAGAAACTGTAGACAAAGCCCGCACATCTGCTGCATAAGCAGGAACTAAAGCACTTGTAAAAGTAGAAAGATTTGCACGATAAGTATTACCGTATGCACTACCCCACCAAATAAATTGTCCATCTGTTTCAAGACTATGAGCAGCACCACCTAAAGGTTGATTAACATTAGATGCATCAATCACTGGACCAATCGTCACACCTGACGATGAAGTATCTATTAATCCAAGACGTAACCCTTTGCTAGTAGCTATAAGTAATAAATTATTGTAGCTAAGAATTTTGTTTATTGATTCATTGCGAGGCAAAGCACCAGATATTACAGGTGTTTTAAGTAAACCTGATGTATCGTTAACCCCTACAAAATATATAGTTCCTGTTGAATCTGTATTAGCTGCTGCATAAATACCATTAACACCTGCTGTTACACTAACCCAAGTACTAGTAGCAAACGGAAGAGTGTAGTCAAGAGATCCAGATACTTTTGCACCAGCAGAATCTAATTCATAAATATTATTTGCATCAGCAGCAACTAATCTGCCAGCAGCCATTTGAATTATGTCAGGAGTTAAGCTACCAAAATTAGTAGCTGCACCTGAACTTCCAATAGCTAATCTTTGCAATACAGAACCTTGAGCATAATAAACAAAACTGCCATCACTAGTCATATCTTTAACAGCAGCAGTTGTTGTTATAGCAGCCCAAACTGGTGATGACCCAGTGGGGTTACCTGTTGACGATACGTTGGTGCCATTAGCAACAAACACACTAGTACCAAATCGTTCAACAATTATTTCATCGCTAGTAAACGTTGTGCCTGTTACTACATTTGTGGCTTGATTTAAAAGTGTAAGTTGCCCTTTAGTCCAAACATCAATACCTTCAGACCTATAAAATCTTCGACGATCAGAGTCATCGTTGTCTAAATAAAGTTGCCCAGCGCCTTGAGACCAATCAGTTTGTGATCGTACCCATGCACCTGTTGTGTCAAGAGTATTTTCACCAGGTTCTTTACTGTTATCACGCTGTTGACGTGATACAGGTATAGTTGTTCTTTGGTATTGAGTTGTGTCAATTAAATAAGATGTATTATTTAATCTGACTGGTAAAAAATCTGGATTAGAACTCACCTGTGTCTACCTAAGTTTGCAAAAACTCCTGTGTTTCCTACAGCAGAGTTACGATGCCATAATTGTGGGTACATTTGGGCTAAGCGTGAAGCTTCTGACTCAAGACGAATAGATCTCTTGCTACGCAAGTCTCGCATTGAACCTGCAATAGCTCCTGGCGGTACCTCTTCGGCTCGCCTTGAACTTCCTTGTGCATCTAAAAATTCACGTCTAATAGGTGTAGATACCATTAAAGATAATGCTGCACCTAAAGGTGGTAAATCATAGGCTGTTGTAGATAAACCTGTTGATATTTTTGTTGATGTGCTTGATGTAATAGGAGTCAATGGTGATTTGTACATAGCTGTTACTAAACGGCCAGGTGTTACACCTGAATACAAAACTAAAGCAAGTCCGCTAGTAAAAACTGAAGTGTTTCTGTTGCGTCGTAATTTCCAATTGATAACTTCAGGTTCGTCTGCTATTACACCTAATGCAGCGTATGTAACTTGATAGATTGACGATAGCTGATCATTTGTGATGCCAGGTACTTCATAGCCATCTACTCCGCCTTGATATGTAAACGTAAATGTTTTCATATCGAAGATACCATTGTCTGGTGCAGACAAATCTGCTAAATCATTATTAAGTTCATCTATAATTCTATGTTCAGGAAATTTAGGAGAAACTCTAACTATGTCATCGACATTATGAACAACAGCAGTAGTACCTGCGTAGCCACGCATAACAGATACTGTAGTGCCTGCTACGTTAGTTACATAAAATAGTTCTGAACCAATTTCAATTACTACTCCTGGTACTATACCTGAATCATTAGCTCCAGTAATAGTCATAGTTGTAGCAGCTAAAGATCCAGGCGGTGTAGTTAAAGTTAATAGTTCTTCTACATAACCTGACAATAACATGTTACGTGTTTGGTCTATCCAATGTTGTGCTGTAGTAGTCATTAATCTTTTCCTAAACCATATGTTAGTTCAGAAACATCTTTGTTTGATTTTAATAAAATGCCTGATTCAATTTCCATTTTATGGTTAGCATGTTTTTCTAAATGTGCTGCACCATTTATTGCATTAGGTTGGACACCGCTTTGGACAAGCCGTTTGAAAGCTGGCATATCTTTATTTTTATTGTTTTCATTTAATTTTGTTCCTTCAAAATCTATGTTTGAACGTGTAGGCATACAAGAAGCAGCAACTACAACGTTGCCATAGTATTTAGCAAGCTTTCCTCTGCAGTTATTACAAACATGAGTATTATCTTCGTCAAAACCATGTCGAATATCAAAATGATTTGAACAATCAGTACATCTATATGAATAAAGAGGCATTATACAGTGCTCATTTCTGGTCCTATTCTAAAATCATATCCGGCAGCAACAAGTAACAAGTACTCAGTTTCCGTTAAGTCTAACGGACTATTGTGTGCTCCGTAAATTGAACGGGTTATAGTTGTTGTGTCTACAGGATAATCAATTTGCACAGTAGCATTGTTAATAATAAATACATTACCTTGTCGTGGGCCAGGTACATAGTAACGTCTTAAAGCATTAGCTGCTGGAGCATAACCTCTAGGTCCAATAGTTGGAACACTATTTGTTATAGGAACTTCTATCATTCTATGAATTGGTATAGCACCAAGTGCAGCAACTAGTGACATCTTAGGGGTCGCTGTATAATTTGCTCTAACTGTTGGTGTATATATGTTTGCTTGTACTCCAATAGCTTCTGAGTCTGGAACAATAATTGTAGTAGTTATATACAATGTGATAGTAGGAAGAGATGCACTAATACCAATACTTGAATCTACTAATCTTGAAATAATAGTTGCATTGTCTATTACTACTTTTGTAATTACATGCCCAAGAATTTTTATAAAATCCATGTCAAGATTAATTATTAACGGACCACTGGCACCAGCTACTTCAGAAGTACACCCAATAACATTAGCAACAATAGTTACAGGTATAGAACCTGTACCACCTACTGTTGTAGCAATAGGTATTGATCCAGGAAATCCAACAACTTTAAATGATATACCTACACTTTTTGCTTGACGGTAACTAACGTTAGGTTGGTTATATATTTTTAATAAACGATTGTCTGGTGCAGTATTGTCTCGTTCGTTATATACAAAACCTGGATTGTTGTAAGGCTTATGCCATCTATAATCAACATATCCTGGTCTTTCACTAGGTCTATAAGTATATCGAGCTGTTAAAACTAGATTAGCAGTCGCAGCAATCGTAGCAACCGAAACAGTTGCGTCACTTTTATTGTACGCAAAGTTTGGTTGTCTATATATAATCCCCGACTGCCGATATGTCATAAGATTCCATCCCCTAAGGGTTAACCTTTACCAATAGACGCAGACTCAGGATCTCCCACTTTAGATGCGGCAACAGCCTTACCGACACAAATGATAGCAGCTACACCAGCTACCTTCAAAGAATCAATAAGGCTAGGACCTGGGATAGCCATAGCGGCACCCCAAGCTTGAACAAATGTTGATATAGCTCGCTCTGCAATGTCTTTAATAAAACGTGGGTTGAACAATTTTTTTAGTCCTCTTCATCTTCATCGCTGCCCAAGTAGCTGGACCAACTATGCCATCAGCAGCCAGGCCGTGTGCCCGCTGCCACTTAATAACTTTAGCTCGTGTGCCTCTCCCAAAAATACCATCTCTAGTAGTACCTACGCAGGTTTGAACAAACTTTACTGCCGATGAACGTGAACCTTTCCTCAGCACCCCAGGGAAAGGAATCATTTCCCCCTCTTCCTCAGGTGTTGGAGATAACCTCACAGGTTTACCCACAGTATGTGTGTCAACAAGATGACGGAAAGCTTTCATGTTGAACACTGGATCTATTTTACGTGTCGTATATTCTTTGTGCCCTAAGATTCTGCTTAAAGGGTTCCAGCCATGCCCATCGCAAAGAAACGCACAGAAGCGCGCTAAGGCATCCATCTGGGCGTCAGGTACATCCTCACCTAACCCGTCGTTAATGATCGCTACACCGTACAGGGAGGCGTTGAACGTGCTTCTCCCAGGGACAGCAGACTCAACAACTTTCTTGTCGTGCCGTAACCTGTCCATCACCTTACGGCTACCACGTCCAGCGTGATTAGCTTTAAACTTCTCAGACAAACAGACAATAGTTCCGTCACGTTTAATCATATAATTGTACAACGGACCTGGGACTTTGTTCACGCCACGTATACACATGTCGATCACGTCATCTGGATCTGCTTTATGGTTGGAAGCTGTGTGATGCACGACGATACCTACCGGCGACATGGGTCGTCCGGTGGTCACTTTCCTTGGTGCATCAACAACATCCATTAAACTTCAGACTCTGACGGCGGTTCAAGATCCCAACTTACATTTTTTTCATTCCAATAGTAATTAATACCTGTATCTGGTGGCGCTGCAACAGGTGGTTCCCATACAAGTGTAGTTTCGTTCAACGTCCATGAGGGATACGGTTGCATTTTTATAAAAACACCATTTGGAAACTCAGAATGAGTTTCACGAAACGTATACCCAAATCCTGCTGGACGTTCGTTTTCAATAAATTGCCAACGCCCTGCTAAATTAAAAGTTGCAGGAGTGTCAAAATTGTCAAACACCAAAATGTTAATTACTGTATTATTTTCATCAAGTTCTGCGTATCGATTCATTTATACTGCCGTTCTAAAAATAATTCGCCCATTTGAACCATTCGTACCATACGCTATATAATAGTTGATTCCACCAGAACCAGAACCATGATTGTTACTACCTGACTCGTTAGAAGGCACAGCAGGAGCCTGAGAATAATTTACACTGTTAGTTCCATCTCCACCTAATCTAGTAGAGTCAGAAGAATTTCTTGCACCACCATAAGACTGGTTACTGCTGACTGCGTTACCAGCGCCACCAGCACCATACGAATAACCATCTAGCCATAAACGACCGTAGCCTCCACTGCCACCATATGATGCACCTCCGCTTGCCCAAGGGTTTTGTCCTGTTTGCGCTGCACTGCCGCCACCGCCAGAAGTCCAATCCGAATTAAGATCGCCTCCAGCACCGCCTTCGTTTACATACTCAGTCCAGTCTGCGTAATAGTTTGCGCTAGCATAACCAGCTTGGCCATTAGTGGCACCGCCACCGCCACTACCGCCAGTACCGCCCTGGTTTGTATACCCTGAACCGCCTACACCACCGCCTTTAGCACTTACGGTTGCCCAAGTACCTGCACCTGCAGTATGACTTACGGAACTGGCATTACCCTTAGTAGCGCCTGAAGGTGCAGGTGCTGTTCCTCCAGAACCTATCGTGCAAGTTAATGTCATCGGACCACTAATAGTCATAGCGTTTGTAGTTGATAGCCATTGTCCAGCGCCACCACCTCCACCACCGTTGCCAAAACCATTGTTTCCTGCACCACCACCACCAATAATAAATACGTCAACATCACCTGTGCCAGAAACTTCTAAATTACCTGTAGCAGTAAACGAATAATATTTGTACCCGTCTACTTCCGTTTCAGTACCACCTGCAAGGGAAAAAGCAGCACCAAACAGTCCGCCGTTCGTCCAGTTGCCAACAGCAGTAGACGGCCACGCCTTAGGCGTATCCGTCCTGCCCTTGAAACTGCTGACAGCCTGACTTGGGTTAGTTCTGTACTGGTTAAACGACATATAAACCTCTAACTAGACAGTGATTCTGTTGACGTACCCATAAAGATTTAGGTGAGATGCGCCATTCGTAAACGCACGTATTATCAAAGGCGTCGAGTTGCCTTTAAGGGGTATGCCAGGAGCCAATAGATGCAAACCTGTTTGCGACGTGACCGTATACTCAATATGGTCATTAGGTGCTGTTACCCCACCCCACTCAAGAGTGACTGGCATATCAGTCCCAGACGAAGCAACGCCATACAACCAGATTTCGTCAATCGTTGTAGGATCAGTAGGCCCTGTATGGACAATCGTGCCAGGCGTAGCCGTAGCCGCAATCATCACTGATCTACCGTCTGTGCTGCCGCTTAATAATAGTTTTGTATATGCCATGATGGCTCCTTAACTAAAAACTTGGACTTGGAGAATAGAAATACCTTCAGGTACTGCTGCCCAATCAGTAGTACCAGTACCAGTATGTTTTAAAAAATGACCAGCAGTAGCA
>Ga0115004_10004254_pt1 | contig 11455 bp, 10 predicted proteins | sample ArcticOcean_MG_C_10_FD_88737 | JGI IMG/M metagenome (GOLD analysis project Ga0115004, IMG submission 88737) | Marine microbial communities from western Arctic Ocean - ArcticOcean_MG_CB11_90 | ecosystem: Environmental > Aquatic > Marine > Oceanic | place: Arctic Ocean: Canada Basin | collected...
AGATGCGAAGAGACATCTTGGACGTCTTCGCGAGTGGGCGTGTCCCGACGACTCCGCGCACGTGCAATGCCGGGACCGTGGCGTCGGGAAATGGAGACGCGATGAAGCCCTAAACTTGGAGCCCGATTTCGATGGGCACAATTTCTTATTTTTTGAGCAAAAGCTGCAAAAGGGGCCGAGACCGGTCCACTCCGCCGCGCGCGTCCCCGGAGACCCGGAGACAAGTCGCCGCGGTCCTTGTTTCTAGCACCGACCCTCCGGTATGGCGGCGGTGTCGTTCTTCGCGCGCGTCGCCCCGCCCCCGCGCGTCCCCAACGCGGGGCTGGGACGACGCGTTCCCCACGAATCTCGCCGTGCCGTGGTTTTCGCGCGACGCGGCTGGGGCGACACCGACAGCCGGTTCTCCAAGCTGGACAAGAAAGGCGACGGGGACACTTCTGAGAAACCTGAGCGCGATGACTACGGGGACACGCAGCGGAACATCTCGTTCCAGGAACTCCGGAAACGACAGGACCGGGAGCAACGCAAGGTACGTTTAGACGGCCACCAAGGAGGCACCCGCCGCCGCCGCGTCCGCGAATCGTGAATGACATCTTCATTGAATCCTCCTCCGGAGTTTCTGTCTTTTCTGTCCATCCCTCTGACCACCCCACCCTGACATTTCAACACGCAGGACTCCGAGGACAGGGGCGCGGACGGGGAGTACTGGGGTGAAGACACTGGGTTGGGCGGGTGGTCGACGATGATGGGCGAAAACGCGAGCGGCAAAACAAACGCGTTGAAGACGGGAAAGCAGCGGCGGGATTCGGAGAAAACGGCGCGGCGCGACGCGGCGCAACAGGCCGCCGCGGACAAGGATTTAGGCGTGGACGACGCGGGTCCTGTTGCTAAACAGTCACCGCTAAGTGTCAAGAAAACCGAAAAAGGAGGCACTGCTGTTACCACGGCGTACAAAAGAGGCGGGGTCCGGCCGTGGGAAACCGCGCGGGCGGTTCGCGAAGCGAAACAAGCGGCGGACTTGGCGAGCGGCGACTCCGCAGACGCCGCGGAGTCGTCCAGCCCGTTCGCCAGGGCCGGGTTACCAGCGCACATGACCACCGCGATGACGAAGGCGGGTATGAAACGCACGACTGAAATTCAACGGCTGGCGATTCCCGAGCTCATCGCGGGTCAGGATGTGGTTATTCTCGCGGAAACCGGGTCGGGCAAGACGTTCGCGTACGTGCTGCCGATGATGGCGTCGGTGGGCGCACCAGGCCGGGGCGGCACCAAGGTCCAAGGCCGCTGTTGCCCGTCCATGGTGGTCTTGGTACCGAACGTGGAGCTTGGAAGACAAGTCACGTACATGGCCGAGCTCGCCGCGGAGTGGGTCGCGACGGATGAGTTCCCGAAGCCGGGTGTTTTTTCGCTGTTAGGGAAGGACAAGAAACTGGTGAAACCCACGGCGCCGAAAAAGCGCGGCGCCGCGAAAAGCGCCGCGATCAAGCGGAAGTTTAACGAGAAAGCCATGGTGAAGGCCGCCCGGGTCGCGGCGAGGGTTATGGCGGTGGAAAACGCACGAACCGCAGGGTTGGGCGAGGAAGAAATTTTGGAACTTGGCGAGACCGCGGCGGAGGAAGCGGGGTCGCGGGCTTCCAACGAAGCCAACGCGCGCGTGGGCGCCACGAACGCCATGTCCGTTCCCGCGGGCGCCAAGGGATCGAAAATCAAAGGCGACATGGAGGCCATTCCCGAGTTCCGCAGGGCGGAGGTTCTCGTGGCGACTCCGGCGCGGTTGCTGTCCTTGATGCGGGACGGGTGGATCATGCCCGGCAGGCTAAAGCACGTCGTGATCGACGAAGCGGATGAGATGTTAAGTAGGGGGTTTGAAAAAGAAGTCGCTGGGGTTATTGAAGCCGCGTACCAAGGCGAAGGCGTGAACCGCTTCGGAGGGCGGGTGCAGTTTTGTTTCGCCGCGGCGACGATGCGGGAGGAAGGGCCGATTTTCGACGCCTTCTCCAGGGGGGCGGAATCCCTGAAGTGGATCAGCACGAAACAGTTCGGGGGGGTGCATCCGCAGCTGCAACAGCGCGTGCGGTACGTGTCGGGCAGCGACGACCGGTTCGTCTCGCTCACGAACGCGCTGAAAGGCGAGGCGCGTCACCAAGCCGTGGTGTTCGTGGGCTCCCCACACGAGGCGGATTTGTTAGTCGCCAAGTTGTCGCAAACCGGGTTCGCCGCCATGGCGTTTCACGGGAAAACCGCGGACCGCGGCGTCGCCATGGATGAGTTTTTCAACGGAGACCTGCCCGTGTTGGTGTGCACCGACCTCGCGGCGAGGGGCATAGACTTTCCCGACCTGCACCACGTCGTGCAGGTAAGGGCCTTTCCCATTTCCACACACCGCCTCCCTGATTGCCCATATTCGTACTTGAAGGGACTATTCCCTCTGACTGTTTGTTCATGCATCGCGATATACTCGACTGACATTTCTTTTTTCACAATCAGTACACCCCGGCGAACACGCCGGAGATGCACCTGCACCGATGCGGACGAACCGCGCGCACCGGCCAGGAAGGGCCGTTCATCGTGACGTGTCTCGTGGATTCCGAAAACGACGCCGTGGACGACGAGGTGAAACGGCTGATGGGGATTTAAGTTAAAAAAGTTATTGTCCTGTTTTCCTCTTCTTGGCTATTTTTTCCTATCGCCCGCCTGCTTGTTTCTTGAGGTGCGCCAAGCATTTCTGTTTCACCCACTCCTTGTTTTGCGGCGCGTACGCGTTGATTGCCGGGTCGTACACCAGCGCGCTTAAATCCGACAGCGCGTCGATGTAGTTGTAAAGGTCGGAAACGTCGTAGTCCAAACGTCGCATATTGGGATACATCTCCTGATACCAATAAAAGAAAGTGTCAGTCGTGTATGGGCAAACAGTTGGGGTTGCTGGGGGAAACGCTACTACCTTCAGCCTTTTCTCAAACAACGAAACGATGCCCTCCACCGCAAGGCTCGTCTTCTCGTAATCAAGGAACGTGCGCGAGGTTTTGTTTTTCGTCGTCTGAAGAAGCACGATAGTGTGGCGGTTGTCCGCCTGTGGAAAAGAGGTTGCGGAAAGGAATGGGTCAGTCGGCCGGGTCGAACGTTCGAGCTCCCGCGAAAAGTCTCCCGAGGAAGATGACGGGTCGCGTGCGGAGAGAAGTCTGAAACGCCGTCGAGTGTGTGCCGTGGATGCGGTTCGGGCGGCGACGACGACGCACCATGGCGTTTCCGGAGACGAGCGATGCAGGCACCAGGTGCGGTGCGCGCGGCGGTGCGCACACTGGAGTGCCTACCCGATTCGGGCGGGCAGAAGGAAATAAATAATTGACGAGACGTGCGCGTGCGGGTGGAAAATGAAATGCTGATGCTACTTCCGTGATTTCAAAGCAAGGCCTATCGCGACCCCGTCGCCGCGGAGACCAGCGGCTTGCCGTCCGCCTCCACCCACGCCCCTCCGTGCATCGCGTAAAACGCGGTTAGCGTGGTCCTGCCGAGACAGGTTCCGAAAAGCGTCCCGGTTGAGCACCCCGTGATTTTGACGGCGACGTACTCGCCCGGTTTGGGCGCGGTTTTTTTCTCCCCAAATCCGCCGTTCACCGCCGCTTCGGTTTCGTCCACGTCGCCGCCGTAAATCCCAACGTCCTCGTTTGAAAACACCACCCACTTGCTCGTGTCTGTTTTCCCTGTTAGCTCCTCCTCGTTCTTCTTCGAGGTGCCTTCCACGGAACAAAGGTGCACCTTACCAATCTCCTTTTCCTGGTGCACGGCGCTCGCGCCACGGAACGCGTCGATCACCTCCTGTAACCGCCGCTGCTTCACGTCCTCAGGCACGTCGTCCACCATCGTACGCGCCGCGCTCGTGCCGTCCCGTTCCGAGTACGCGAACATGAACGCCTGTTCGTACCCCACGGTTTCCATCAAGCTCACCGTGTCTCTGTGCTCCGTCTCCGTTTCCCCGCAGAAACCGACTATGATATCCGTGGTCACCGCGCACCCCGGGATCTTGGCCTTGACGTTGTCGATGAGCGCAAGGTAGCTCTCGCGCGAGTACCCTCGCGCCATGCGCTCCAGGTTGTCCGTGTTGCCGCTCTGCGCGGGCATGTGCAGGCACGCGCATACGTTCGGGCGTGACGCAATCACGTCTAGCACCGAATCGGGGAAGTCCTTCGGGTGCGGTGACGTGAACCTCACGCGCATCTCGGGGTCAATGGCGGCGACGCGGTCGAGAAGTTGGGCGAACTGCACGCTCCCTTCCCTGCGTTTCTTCGGCGCGTACCGAGACGAGAAACCCTCCGCGTACCCAACGAAGGGCGTGCCTCCTGCAGAGGCGACTTCGGGGGACATGCCTACCGGGATTGTTTTTAACACGCTGTCCGCACCACCAACACTGAAATCTTCCTCTTCCCGGACCTTCCCGTCGTCCCCACCGTTGCTCAACATGGTTAAGAAATCCGTGGCGTCGCCCCCCGAACCGTTTTCGTCGCTGTACGCGTACGAGTTGACGTTCTGTCCCAACAGGGTTATTTCCTTGACCCCCTGTTCCGATAGTAACCGGACTTCGTACTCAATAGACGAAGGATCTCTTGACCGTTCCCGCCCGCGCGTGTACGGCACGATGCAAAACGAACACGCGTTGTCGCACCCGCGCATGATCGTCACAAACGCGGCGTGCGCGCCTTCTTTGCGCACGGGGACTGTGATTGTAAAAAAAAGTGTCAGTCTCGTGTGGGAAAACGTGGAGGCGGGATTCGGGAAACGCGCAATACGCACTTATATCCGCGTATGTCTCCTCCACGCTGAGCTGCACGTTCATTGCTTGGTTTCCCCCGTTGACGATGTTGATCAGGTTTGGTAAATCCCGGTACGCATCCGGACCGGCGACAAGGTCCGCGAGCTGGTCGGTTTCCAAGAGCTTGGTTTTCAACCGCTCCGCCATGCACCCGAGCACGCCCACCACGGGTTTTTCCCCTTTCTTTTTGCGTCGCCTAAGCGATTTGAAATACGCCAGCCGTTGCCAAATCTTAGCCTCCGCTTTCTCGCGTATCGCGCACGTGTTCACCAGAATCACATCCGCGTCGTGAATATCTGTCGTTTCGTCCCACCCTCCCTGTTTCAAAACCGAAAGCATCACTTCAGAGTCGTTTACGTTCATCTGACACCCGTACGTCTCGACGTAGACGTGCTTTCTTTCTTCGATTTTAGACCCATCCCCGGTCGGGGCGTCGAGCACCGCGCCCGCCACGCCGGTCGGGGCGGTGTTCATCTTGGAAACATCCTGGAGTGGGAGATGACGGGAAGAGGGGTCAGTTATGGTGCGCCAGGGCGTTCTGGGGACGCGCGGGCGGTGTCTGCTCGTCTGTTCAGCGCCCACGAGGAAGGCGCAGGAACATCGGGGCGGTGGGGCGGCGGCTGGGGCGTCAAGGAACGTGGAAGGTGGTCGTACCTCGGGGGTAAGGTGCTGTCCGCCACCGGGGCCGTGCGCGCGAACGCTAAGCGCGGCGCGGCCCGTGGTGGGCTTCGCGGCCGAGCGCGCGCGGGGCACGCGGGTACCGGCGAGGGTACCCGAGGCGGCCAAACCGAAGCATGCCGTCGTGCTGGCCATCTCCTCGAAAACGACTTCAAGCACTTCGACCTATGTTGCGCCTGAATAAACGCGCGAGTCCTCGCACGCGAACTGCGCTCGGGGAAAACGAGCGGGGAAGCCTCGGCGAGAGGTCCCGGTGTCGGCGCGGGGGATTGTGAGGAGGACAGACGCGCGCGGTGAGGGACGTGGCGGAAAACCTCGGATAAGCCGGAAAGAAAAAGTGAGAGTGGAGGGTTGGAAACATTCTGTAAAATTGGTCTCTAGAAGCTCTGCGCTCGCGCTGCGCCAGACGCGCGCCGCGTCGCGATGGCGGACGCGGCGGCCGCGATAGAGCAGGAGCTCGAGGCGCTCGCGGCGCTGTACCCTGACGACGGGTTGGTGGTGAGACGCGCGAGTGATGGTGGGCGGGATGAACCTCTGTCGGAATCTTCCTCGCGCATTTGGAAACACACCACGGTGTCCTTGGACGTGGCGCCGCGAACCCTGGATGACGAGACCACGCGGTTTGTCCGGGCGACCCTGACCCTGACCCTGGATAACGACTACCCACGGAACCCACCCTCGGTTACGTTAACAAACGCGCGCGGGCTGGACGACGTGAGACAAGCTTTCGTGTTTCGGGGTTTGGAAGATGCGTGTCGCGGCTTGACCAACCAGCCCATCCTCGCGTTGCTGTGCGAGTGCGCGTTTGATTGTTTGAGCGAGATGAATTTCCCGGACGGAGACTGCGCGTTTTGCCTTACTCCGGTTGATGCAGGGCGCGGGGGGGACCGAGAGCAGCGCACCACAAGGAGACCGTTCATGAAGCTCATGACCTGCTACCACTGTTTCCACGAAAACTGCTTCGTGAAGTGGTGGCGCTGGAAAGCGCGCGCCGCGGTTGCGGCGGCGGCGGAGCGAGGCGCGCACGCCGCCGCGGCGTGTAGGTTGCCCCCACCACCCACACACATGTGCCCGGTGTGCCGCGTGCCTATTGAAGATGATGACGTGCGCCACGTCAATCTGGACGGCGACGAGAAGGACGACGACGACGAAAACGCAGCGGGTACGTCCGAATGCGTTTCGTCTTCGGCGGAGCGCGCGCGGCGCGAGCGATTCGCGGCGGCGATGAAACGGCAACAACACAGAAACGGGCTGATTGACGTCGGTGCCTGCGAAATCGTGCTCACTTCGGCGCGGCCGAGGGCTTCGGATCTCGTGACCCTAAATGCGCATACAACCGAGCCGCGTGCGAACACGAGTAGCGGCGGGCACGTTCCTAAACCGAAGCAAAATGCTGATACAACTGAGCCGCGCGCGAGTACGAGTAGTGGCGGGCACGTTCCTTTCCCGAAACTGAAACCGAACCCAGGCGGCGGACGGGGCGGCGGGTTTGGGTGGTTGAAAAAAGCAGCCGGCGCGCACGCGGACATGTTAAATGAAAGCGTTGGTAAAATTGATATTCAGCGTGACGGTACGGGCGGTCGAAGCGGTGGCCGAGGCCGGGGACGAGGGGGGCGAGAGACGAGATGTCCGAGCTGATACGTTTTGCATTCATTGTCTTTACGCGCTCGGTCTGTCTCGTTACGCAGTCGGTGGTCTGTCGTTTCTTCGTCTCTCGTTTCTCTCGTTTCTTCATCTCTCTTTTCTCTCGCCTCTGGCCGGCGCTTCCTACACCGCCGGCGTAACTTCTGAAATCAGCCCGTCGAAGGCTTGGTTCACAGCGCGTTGCATCCTATCTTCCACTTCGAATCGACCGATCGCGGTCGCGACGCAGCGCAGCACGTCAGTGCAGGTGACGACGCCGACTGGGCTTCCGTTCGCGTCGACGATCCAGCAGCGGTGTATCTGCTGCTTGACCATCACCTGCGCAGCGTCCGCCATCGTGGCGTCTTCACCGAGCGCGTCCATAAGCTTGACGATCCCGGCACCGTCTCGCCCCCGGCTTAGAAACGAACCGACAGTTTCTTTGAGAACATCCTCGCTGTCCTCGGCAAAGGACGGGCTGGTGAAATCGCTGAAGCTCAGCGTATCAATCGCGCGCCACGCCGAGGCGTCCCCCGCGCCGTCCAGGGTCCATTTGCCGAGGCGCACCACACAAGCCGCGCCTATACCTTTCGCAATCATCTCTCGGAACACCCCGGCGACGGGTGCGTCCTGGAACGTGCAGAACGGAGGCGACGCGTGCGTCCCCACGGACTCGCGTAGCGCGCGTCGTAGGTTCCGCGATTGCGTCGCGTATTGAGAATCACTGTCGCGTTCAGAATCCAGAATCACCGTCGCGTTCACCGCGAGAAGAAGACACCGCACGATATCCATCTGTGACACGACATCGACGATTTCTTCCCACTTGGGCTTTTCCGTGGGGGCGACCTGCGAAGCGCCGTGCGCTTTGGTGGCGTCGTACGAAGAGCTCGCGTCCGGCGGAGTCAACGGCTTTGGCGGCGAGTCGGTTGACGGTTGGTTCGTCTCGACCACGCAAACGCGTCGGACCTCGGTGTTGACGTACAAATTGTCGCAGTGCTGTTCGAAGAGCAGGTATCCGAGGTCGGAGATGAGTTCGCGAAGGGGAAGAGCCGCGCACGCGAAGGGAATGGACCCGCCGTCGCCTCGCGTGCCGGAAACCAGCGAAGGGTGTATCACGTCGATAACGTTTTTTCCAAGAGCCACGGCTTCGGTCTGACCCTCACCGCGCTCCACGGCGTCAAGCGCCACGCGCACGGCAACGGAGGCGTCGAAGAAGCCCAGGATCTCACCAGTCAGCTTCACGCGCACGGGCACGGACTTGATGCCACTGATCGCGAGCTCGTCCAGGGCTTCGCGAAGCGTCGAGGTTTCCCAGACCGCGACGACCGACCGAGGCCCGCCACCGTCGAGTTTGCCGCCCGTGTTCGCCACGGTGGCTTTCGCGGTCAGCACGTCCGCCAGGGTCAGGGGGTCGAACGCGGAGGTGAGGTTCGGGGGAGGAGCCGCCATGTTGGGTACGGAAGAAAACACGCCCAGACGAGGTGCGTCGTGGAGTGAGTCGTAGCTTTTCAACTCGGTTCTAAAAGGAAAGACGTCGACGCGTCCAAGAAATTTTCCCTTAGTACCAACATGTGCTGCGATTCTCTGCAAAACACAGCGCTTGTACTTCTATTTTCTCGGTATACACGTATAACGACTAGCTTCCCTTCTCCTTGGCGAAATCTGTATCCCCCCCAGAGCTCTCCTTCTCCCGCAACTCCGCGGTTCGCGTCGCCACCGCGTCTGACGTGTCCCCATCCTCTACTTTCTTCCAGAACGCCATCTTCGCTAAAAACTTTTTAACCGGTCCGGGTTCGCCGCCGTCCACCACCTCATCCGGCGGCGGCGGCGGCGCGTACCTCGCCGCGGTTTCCCGGTAAAAAACGTACACGAGCTGTCGCACCGCGGCGGCGAAGAGGAACGACCCGACCACCGCGAACGCCAGCAAAAAAACCGTGGCCCACTTTTCCGTGATCGTGCCGACGTCCCACACCCGGTCGAACGCGGTGCCGGTGAATATCCCCATCGCCGTTTCCGACGCGCGATTTGTGTCCATGCCGCTCGACACAGTTCCACTGACACCGGCCGCGGTTGCGGTGGCCGCCGCAGAGGTCGCGGGTTCCATTAATAACGACGGAAGCGACGGAACTATGACGCTGAAAGTTCCCACCACCACGCCGACCGCTAGGGACAACACCGTACCTAGCCCCAGCCCCGCGCGAAGCAAACGCATTCGGTGCCCCAGCATCAGCGTTTCGCTTCTCTTTAAATTTTCCTTACCCTGCAACCCCTCGAACAGAAACACCGGGACGCACAAAGCGTAGTCAAGAAGTTTCACCAAACCCAAGTACGGAACGGGAATCGTGAGAACCCCGTTCCACGCGATGGATAGTAACCGCCGCGCGTCGATGAACAAAACGAACTTCCACACGGCGAAGGCGTCCACGATTTCTCGCCACGCGTTTTTTGGGTTCATTCTCGAAGCAGAAGTAATGACTCCACCGCCATCGGACGTGACATCAGCACAATCAACATCCCGCGCGTTGCGGAACGTCGCCACGCGCACGGAAATCTGTGCGACTTGCTTCGCGAGCTGGGAGATAAAAAATAAAGTGTCAGTCTCGTATGGGCAATCAGGGAGGCGGAATGTGGTGAATGGGAAATACTTACCTGCACCGCTAGCAAGAACGCCGCAGCGACGATGTCGACTTCGTGCACCCCCGCGATCGCCAGCAAAAAAGTCCCCCCCAAGTTAACAACCTGCGCCGCCGCCCCAGCGCACACCGCAAGCACCACGGTGGCGGCGAAATCGCGGAACGTGAGCCGTACGGTTTCGGTGATCACGTCGCGCGCTCGGACGCCGGTTGGCGGTTTCGGTTTCTTTTTTCGTGCCAAAAACGCAAACACGTTTTTCGTTTCCGTCTCGGTCAAAACCTCTTCGATTGTTGGGATTGGAGATGCCGGGACAACCAACAGGGAGGGCGGTTTCGCGGGAACGCGAAACGGGAGCGGTTTCTTTTCGGGTTCTTTGGGGTCTTCGGTGTCTGCGGTGCTCGCGGCGTCTGATGAGACAGAACTCGCGTGCACACGCCGCCAAACGCGACCGCCGGCGACGCGGTGGCGCGGACGTAAAAAAATCGCCCGAGTAACAACGCCGATCTGCGAAGCGCGCGGTGCCGCGCGAGTCTCCACCCCCCGGTTCCCACGCTCCTCCCAGCGCCTTCCACGCCGCACGCCCCCAGGGACCCCCAAACACACCCGCGCCACGCCCAACCCCGACATCCCAAAGCGCTTCCAGGAGCACGTCCGCGTGTGCGCATGCAATGGAAGATGGGTGCCGTTGCTTTTCACCGAGAGGCCAAGAAGTGTTTTGGCTAAAAAATGTGTTTGATTTCAACGCGGGTCACGCCTGCTCGCTCTTGTTGAACAGCTCCATGGTGAGGTTCGCTAAAAACGCGGGAACGGATCCGCACCGATCCACGAACGTGTGCGTCATCAGCTTCACCTCCGCGGTTGATGAGTAATCGGTTTCGATTATCGTCACGGTTCCCTCGTTTTTAGAAACGCCCGGTTTCGCCGGCGTCACCGCGAAGCGCAAAGCTGTTGCGTTTTGCGAACGAAAAGTGTCAGTGCTGTATATCGCGTGTATTGGACGATGTATGGACAACAGTCACCGTAATCGGTCTGAACAGTCACAGGCGCGTTAGAGATAAAACGCAGAGTCTATGATTTGGTAAGTGCGGGGACGTACCTTTGTCGTCGTCGCCGTTCGCAAACAAACTGCGCAACGTCGCCGTTGACGCGCCGGTCACCGAATCCACGGCCATGTCAACCTTGTACCCGAAAAGAAGCGTCACGGTTTCCCGGAAGTTGTAGATTTGCTTTTTAAACGCGCTCATCAGCCGCAGTTCCCTTTTCTCCAGGTCGCCGATTTTTCTTCGCGCGATTTGCAGCTCCGCGGCGTCGGCGAGGGCGAGGCTCGAGTTTGGGGTCACGAAGGTGCTGGGACCGCCGCCTCCAGTGGTAAAGCCTCCAGCGGTAGGCACACCCGCGGGTCCCCCACGCGCAGGCGTGACAAGGCCTCCGAACGGCAACGGCGTGGCGTTCCCAAAAGTCCCGACTAATTGCCCGGGCGTGTTACTAAACGCGCCGCCTTCGTTCGCCTCCGCCGCGAGTCGCGCCACGGTTTCCCGTAACGCGTCTCTTTCCGACTTGACGCACGCCAGCTCGCGCCGCGTCGCGGTTTCGTTCGCCGCGAACTCGGGGTTTTGCTTGAAATGCCAAACCTTTACGCGTCGACGGTCCGTCCTGTCAAGGCGGGTGCACACTGGCAGGAGTGCGTCCTCGTCGTTGCGTTGTGAAGCGTCC
>Ga0115004_10004257_pt1 | contig 11453 bp, 4 predicted proteins | sample ArcticOcean_MG_C_10_FD_88737 | JGI IMG/M metagenome (GOLD analysis project Ga0115004, IMG submission 88737) | Marine microbial communities from western Arctic Ocean - ArcticOcean_MG_CB11_90 | ecosystem: Environmental > Aquatic > Marine > Oceanic | place: Arctic Ocean: Canada Basin | collected...
AGAGCCAACAACAACGACGAAAGAAGAATATGAATATGTCGGTGTAAAGAAGAGCACCTATTCACCACAACCAAAAGAAGAGGAAAAAAAAGAAGAGCAAGAAGAGCCGAAATCTCTTTCTCCACTTCCAAACGATTCGGAAATCAAACAAAGCATCCTTGACTTAATGGAAGGCGCAAATTTGGAAGAGATTTCGATCAAGCAATTTCGTAAATTGCTCGAGGACAAGTTTAATTGTTCGCTGAAAGAAAAGAAAGATTTTATTAAACAAATAATAACAGAAGTACTCGAAGCTTGATTTGAGTTGGAAAGTAAGATGCACCTTTTTTTCAAGAGTTATGAAGTGAAGTGCTCGGCACGACAAGAAACGAGAACTACAGAGAGAGTAAACCTTACGTTTTTAATGCTATTATATATATATATATTATCGTCATCATCGATGTATGTACTACCAGTACTTAATTAAATATGTAAATTACAGTTTGTTTATAATAAAAAGATGGTCAATTTAAAGCGTGTTTGTTCAATTAATTAATGCCGTATTTCGGCGCGACTACGCCTCGTTCTTCCGCGTCCAACGTCTCTAACTCTGCTAAAGGAATATGACGTTGCCTACGGAGCGCCGCCGCGACTACGATAACTACGAAGAGTCCCGACATCGGTAATACAGAGCTACTAAAGTCAGATCCCGCGGATTGAGTCGTTCTCGAAGCTCCGAGATTCGGAGCTTTGAAGAACCGCCAAGTGCCGCGTTTCTGCATACCGAGCATAGCCTCTTTTCCAGCGTTCTCATCGATGATCCAACCCTTGACTTGTCCAGTTGTTTCATCGTATTCTAACTTTGCAGTCATGGACTTACCAAAAGCTTGAATATCGTACTCCTTTACCTGCGTAGGCTTTGCGCTCGACGAAGGAGGTTTTTGCGCGTTACTACTCGCATCTGTGTCATCTTCAATTTCCTTCGAAGAAGCGCCTGCTTGAGAGGAAGAGCGTGGCTTTTCCTGGTTCCCATTGGCGTATGAATCGCTACACGAAGTAAGCGGTCCGTCGTTCTCATCATCGCAAGTGTATTTTGCGTTCCACGCCTTGGCATCTTTGAACAAATTTAATTGTTTCGTCGTCGCAGCCGTACCTTTCCAAGTCAAGTGAATCGGTCTATCAAAACTATTCGCGTTTAAGAACATCTTTTGCATCGAAATAACTTTCGAGCAATCCCATTTGTCCATGTTCATGTTATAGCTCTTGGCTCCGTAGAACATGAACGACATATCGGCCACGTTCGAAACGTCCCATGAACCGATGTAATGGTTAAAGTTCTTCGCACCAAAGAACATGTACATCATATTCGTAACTTGACCAGTGTTCCATTGCGAAATGTCACCATCAAAGTCTTCAAACTTATAAAACGCTTTTTTCATATCCGTAACTTCCGAGGTATCCCAATAAGACATGACTCCAAAGCCAGATCTCGCACCGAATTGCTCGCAGTTCCCAGTGATCGGGTCTTCGTTCAAACATTTAGAAATTGCAGAGCGCAACGTCGCGTCGGTAACTTTTTTCAAATCGTGGCTGTGTTGTTCTTTTTCAGCTTTTTCCTCTTCCTCTTCTTCGACGGATTCGGAAACTTTAGACTCTTTCTTGTTCGATGATGATGTTTTTTCTTTCTTGCCAGTCTTTGCGGCGAGCGAGATGCAAGTACTCGGCGGACCCGTTTCCTTATCTTTGCAAACATAATTTGCTTGAAATCTCGAAGCACCGTTGAACATATTCTCTTGCTTCGACATCGCAGCGCCGCCAGTCCATCCGGATAAATCTTGAGAAAACTCAAACGCGTAATAAAACATCTTCTTCATATTGGTCACTTGCGAAGTATCCCATTTAGACAAATCGGCATTGAAGTGCCACTTCTTGTAGAAAAGCTTTTCCATGTCCGTGATGTGAGAAACGTCCCAGTCTGGCATCTCGCCGTATCCAGATTTTTTCCCGTATTCCGTGCACTTTCCGTCAATCGCGGCTTCTTGTAAGCATAAACCAATCGCGTTGTGAATAGCATCTTCGGTCATATGTTTATGTTCGGCAACTTCTTCGTTGCTCGCGTTTTCATTTTCATCATCGCTGTCGCCTTTAACGTTGAAGATTTCATTTTTCAAGCCTCGAACTTCGTCATCAAGTTTAGCTTTCATCGATTTAAGGAGCTCAAACTCTGAATTTTTTGAATCGGAGGATGAATTTCCCGCGTCAGCTTTCGCCTTCGCTTCTTCATTTTCTTTCTTAACGTCGTCGTCGTCTTTTGAAGACGAAGGCGAAGACGATTTAGACTTTGACTTTGGAGACGTTTTTTCTTCTAAATCTTTGTTTTTGTCTTCGAGATCGGCGAGTTGCTTCATGAGGAGCGCTTTCTCGGCCTCAAACTTTGAGTTTCTCACAGAATTCTCGTCTTCGCTAACTGAAGAAGAAGACGCTTCAGTATCAGTCGGCGCTTTCGCGAGCGAAGAAGAGTATGATTCAAAACTGTTCGACGTGACCGCGTCTTTGTTATACTTTGACGGCATATCGTGAATGAGTTCATACGAGGGATCAAACGATTTGCTCGACGTGACGTACTTTTTCGCTTTTGATTTCAAGTTTTGAATCGCGGCGTTCAAATCGGCATCATCATTGTCGTCGATGTCTTTTGACACATCGTCGTTTGACTTTTTCATCTTGTTCAGGACTTCGGATAAAGGCGTGTTTGGATCCGCTTTCAAAAACGCTTCAACGTCTTCGTCTGAAATTTTCGTAGAACGTCCCATCATCGACTCAGCTTCATCAAGATGGTTTTTGTTCTTTTCTTCTGTGATGCTGCTGCCGCTGCTGCTGACTTTGCTCGGAAAAGCTCTCGGTGGTTTCAAAAATGGCTTCTCGGATTCTCCTTCTCCTTTAGCGATCTCGAGACCACGAACAGGCGAGGAACCACTGTTATCATTATTATTACCTTGTTCAGTAGTAGTTATAGATGATTCTGCTTCACCTTCTCCTCCTTGTTGCTGTCCGTCCGATTTTCTCACGTAAGCTTCCTGCGGCTTCCAGCCTTCGATTTCTCTACATTGATGCACCGGTCCCTCGATCGTATCAGGGCACTTAAATCTCCTCTGAAACTCAATAGCGCCTTGAAACATCCCAGCCTGTGGTTGCTTGTGCGCCATTCCCCCACGCCATCCCCACTTAGATATGTCTTGATTAAAATCAACGGCATAATAAAACATATGATCCATCCTCTTCGCGTTCGTCGGTCGCCAATTGGACAAGTCGGCGTTAAAGTTCGCCCTCCCAGTCGGTACGCCGTCGCGTTCGATCAAATTCGTGTACCCAGAAAACGCCCAAGAAAAATCTGTGATCTCAGTGACGTCCCAGTCCTTCATTGCTCCGTATTTCTGGTCGTAACATAACCCGTACACTGGCGATTCTTCTAAGCACTCTTGCACGGCCTCTCTGAAACTCGTGCTCTCGCCGTATATTCCTCTGACGTTCGGGATCTTGTGATGATTAGGATATTGATACGGCCCGAACAACGCTTCCTCTTTTTCGTACTCTGCCTGGTTCTTTTCGTTTTTGAACTCGAACGCGTTCGCTACTGCTAAAGTCGTGAGTAAGATCTGCGCCGAAGTAGGACGAGCTGATGCGGCCGCGGCTCTTACTGATTTCTGTTTCGTGCGCCCTTGAGCTTTCAGTGGCATTTTTAATAAATCAATTTTAAAGAGCTATGTATACGTACACTAACGCTTAATGAGTACGATGAACACACACACACACACACTTTATTTTCTTCTTCTGATCGATTGATTGATTGATACACAAAGAGCGCGCGTCTAGATTATCATAATAAATCTTTTTCTGTTTCATTGGAAATTAGAGAAGAAAGCGAAAAGGTCTAAAAAAGCACTTTTGTTAAAAAAAGAGCAAAAACGAACGAAGAGATATACTGACTACGGTATCAGTACCAAGTAACGCGATTATAGATTATTCTACGCGTAGGTACGTGTTACAAATAAGGTTCTGGGATAACTAAAGGATTTAAAGAGCTCTTAGTCCTTTGTCTCTTCTCTTTCTTCTCTTCTGTGTGCATATCGGCCAATAACTGCGCAAAGAACGCTCTTTTATAACTCGTCAAGGCTTCGTAGCTCTCTCTTTCTTCCTCTTCTTCCTCCTCTTCTTCGAAGGAGGAAGAGGTTATTTTTTCGTCAATGCATGATTCGACTGACGCGCGCCAAGCAATATACATCGCATCGGATTCTTTAAAGTCGATTAACTCGAGTAACGTCTTCTTATCTCTCGCGAGCGTGGCGAGGACTAACGTCCATTCTAAATTTTTAGCCCTCTTCACGACTTCTAAAGCGTAACGTTCGTCGCTCGTCGTTTGATTGATGATGTTGTTATTATTATAGCTATAATCGTTTTCGAACAATAACATCGACGACGATGATTGTGGAGAAGAAGATGAATATATCGTCGTATTATTATTTCCGCCGAGTCGTTTTTGAGATAAAGCGGTATCAACGGCGCGCTTCAGAGCGCCAGAAAAACCCAACGCCTTCGATTTTTGCTTATTTCTACTGCTAAGATAATACGGTGAAGAAGAACTTCTTGGAGATGTCGTCGGAGTCGATAACGAACCTTTTCCACGATAATTTTCATCATCAAAGTCCTCAAAGGAACACTTTCCATTTGACTCTCTGACAAAATACGCATACACGTCAAACGCTTCTATCGGTACGTGTCGATAAAAAGCGCCGAGCGATCTCGCGTCAACATCAAAGATGATCTCGTCGAGCTTATGTTCGAGCGCTTTTTCGAGAATTAAACGTTCGCGCCGTAACATTAGGATTTCCTCCTTATTATTATGACGAGAAATTATACTTTCCTTCTTCTTCGTCAAAAAAGAAGAACCGAAAAACATTGAGAAAAATCCTCCACCACCCGAAGCTTCTTCTTCTTCATCATCGTCTTCTTCATCATTATAAGAAGAACCGTTATTTTTTTTATTATCGATTCGATCGAGCATATCAAAACCAACAGATAAAAATCGAACAACCTCGCCAATCAAGTGAAAATCTTTCAACTCAAACGCAGAGTCTAAAATATCATAGGCCAACTCTCTTCCAGCCTCTTCACCATCCATGAAACAACTCACGACTAGGCCACGACTGGCAACTCTGAGTCGCCCGCGATCACACGCCGCTTTTAAAAGTGTCGATGCTTTTACACCACACGCTTTGAAAAGTTCAGGCCAAAGGTCTTGGTCAGTTTTTCGAGCGACTGCGACGACGACGTCGGGAAACTCTTCAAACTCGCGAGCTAAGTTTATCGATCGAGTCAAAAGTTCTCTCTTATCTCCACCCTCACCATTAATAGCGGAAGCGGGACCGACAACAACATTATCTAAATCCAATGACGACCGATAACTATGTGAATCCATCTTATTAGTAACTTGAGTGGAAGTGCATTCTTCCAGCGCGTCGTATATTAACCATTCCAAAGCGTATGAGAACAAACGACGAGACCGTTTTCTCGCCTGCCTCGCTAGTATTCTCGCAGCACCGACGTCTCGCTTGGCGAGTGAATTTTTCAAAAGTAAGGGCAGAATAGATTTCTGCACCGATGCCACGTCGAGTCTTCCACCACTCGCGCCAAAGCTATGTTCTTGGTGAGTTTGACGCGAAGCGCATACCGCGCGAAACTGCTCCAAATTAATTGAAATCGGAAATGAATCCTTGAATTCTTCGTCAAATTCGTAAGCATCTGCGTCATTCGATACTGCATCATCGTCGTCATCGTCGTCGTCATCATCATTATCACCTTTATCTTTATCTTCGTCATCATTTGCCGGGGACGTTTCTTCTTTTGAAGAAATAAATAAATCTTCAAAATCTTCGTGGTGTACTTCCAACCCATTCTCTCCAAAAGTCCACCAAGCGTTATCAGCTTCGGGCATGACGCCGTTACCATCTACGGTCGCGCGAGCGGCTAACCAGAATCGCTCAATTATAGAAGTCCTCTCTGACGCTGATTTTTGTGGTGCCTTTATGCGCACTTCCTTCCCTGCGTTTTGTCCAGAGAGTTTCAATACGCTTAGCGTTCCACACGGTCTTAACAATGCACACATCGATGGCGCAGGCATCGCTCGCGGACTTTCAAAGGCATAGTTTGCAACCCAAAGAGCGGCAGCTATGGGAGGTGCGAGCGTAGGATCGCCGCTCGCGACCCTGCGACGACCGGAAACGTCTCTCGCGACTCGAAGTTCAGCCTTAATTGGCACATTTGTGCTCTTTCTAAAATTGTTATTGTTGTTGTTGTTCGAGAAGGAACTGCCTCCAAAGAGATTAAAAAAGCTACCACCGCTCGAACTCAATGACTCGCTAGCAAAGTTTCCAGTCAAGCGAACTTCGAAGAGCGCAATCTCGCAAGGCGGTGAAATAACTAATATATGCGATCCGCACGCATCCAACGCAACTGGTGCGACTGAACCGAGCGAATGCGCCTTGACAATTTCGCACTGTTCGTCCAGAGGCTGGGTAGCCGCGGCATAAACACGCAGTTCGTGCTTAGTGACATCATCTGTTCTATAGCATGCGACCGCGAGCGCGTTGAAAGATTTTTCTTTTTCATTATTGTCACCAAAGGCGTCGTGTAAAGTAAGCCAAGCCATCTTCGTTACGCGTATTTTCTTTTCCTTGGAAACGTCTCGAAAGAGTCGCCATTTGTTCCGGCTTAAAGAATAAGTTACGAATCCGCGCGATCCCGCAACGGCAATGTCTAAACCATCAGGTGATGTGGCAATCTTTCTAGCAGGAAATCTACTTGAGATGTATTCCGATGGGAGTAGCTCGTGACGACAACGAAGCGGTTTTGGTGGCTTTGGCGAGATTCGAGCGTCTCGCTCTCGTTTTTCTTTCTTTCGTTTCATATTTTCTTGATGCTCGCGCTTCTTTCGTTCCTCGCTTTTTTTCCTCAATTTATTCACTTCTTCGGTACTTGTTGTAGTTGTAATATTGCCGATATTGTTCTTGAAGTGTTCTTCGACATCTGAAGAAGACGAAGAGTTGTAAAAATCGGCATCGGAATCGTATCGATTCTCTTCCGCAGAATCATCACCTTTTTCGCTCATAATATCTTTGCCAGCCCTGTAATGACGACTGCTATTGTTGTATTCATCGTTATCGGACTCATCTGAATCGTCATCATCTATGATGACTATACGATCGGAACCCAAGAGAACTCCCGAAGATGGTTTTGTAGTACTTTGCATTTCATCTTTAAGCGAATATTTTTGTCCCGGCGCGTTCCTCGGATGTACTCTGACGTTTGAATCTGGAGGAGCGATCACGAACTTAATCTCTCGAAATTTACTTTTTCCATCCTCTTCTTCTGCTAGTGAAATATCAAAAAGAGAAAAGTCACTATAAAAGCACGACGCGCTTCCGTTCCAACACAAGCACCTGCCATTGAACGTAGTCGTTGTCTTTTTTGGTTCGCTGAAATTTGATTCGTAAGCGTACAATCTCGTCCCAACTCTAGACCAAACATTCAAAGACATTTGGGAGTCGCGATTTGCGACCGCGAGTGCATCTCCAGATTTCGTCCAAGCTAACGCACACACTTCGCCGCTCTCATCATCTCGCTCTGGAGCAGAAAAACGTCTCTCGAACCGAATCCTTCTCTTTTGTTCGTCGGATGATTTTTTACGTCGAGTTACTATCGAAAATATGTCAACATCTCCTTGTCGAGTTCCTACGGCTATTCTTTGAGTGCCATATGCGCCATGAGCGGCGATGACTGAACAATCCCCGTCACCTAACCATGCAACTATTTCAGGTAGATTCTGAAACGTTGTTGGTGTTACGTCTGACTCTAGAAACGAGGATGAAAACGCGATTACCGCACACCGACCACTTGAAAAAGAAACCACGCACGAAGTTTTTTCCAAATACGAAGGAGTAACTTGGAGAGATGTGATGGGATCGTACTCTTCTCCTCCTCCATAGCTTGGTGTTGCTGATGTCGCCTTTTGATTTGATGCGTTCGTTCTATCCGTTTTCCTACCTTTTGTTCTACCGTTTTCGTTTTCATTTATTGCTACTTTCTCACAATTATCGTCGTCGTCGTCGTAACCGTTGTCGTAATTACCATCGTCTTCATCGTCTTCGTCGTAATATTCGTCTTCATCTTCGTCTTCGACTTCGTTCGTGAACATCATCATCCTACTAATAGTTGTACTACTTTTACTGTCTTTCTTACTAGAACTATTACTTCCGACGCCTTTGGTTTTCCTTCTCCGATGTCTCGGCGCGAGCGCCGCACGTACGTCGCTCCCAAACACATACTCCTTCAACTCCAAACCATTTACATCAGTATCCACGAGCTCTCCTTCATTCGTGAACAACCTCGCTATGGCTACTCCACCTTTACTCGTCCCAATGAACACGCTCGATCCGTCCCTCGAAAACTCAAACGCTCGCGCGCGCGATTCCGCGCTTTCCCGATCATCATCATCATCAATAAACCTCACTTTAATAGCTCGTTTCAGCACGCAGCTCGCCGACCTCGCCCCTACCCATGCTTCGTTTCCATACATCTCCTCTGCTCCGACATTCGCACTTTGTCCTCGCTGGCCCGCGTTTCGCTCGTTCCTCGTTCCAACCGCCACCGCAAACACGAGCAAACAATTGCTCTCGTTCAAGACCGTTAAATATCTCCTCCTGAACTCCAAGCAAGTGCTTTGATCGTACTCATCTGCAAGTTCTCGATCGTTAGAGTTAAGATCTGCCGCATTATTATTCGAATACGTTCGATCCGGTTTCCATTTCGCCTGTCTATACTTCGCCTGCTTTAACGGTTTCACTCTTTCGCAAAGGAAAGTCCTTTCCTTGGCGCTGTCGAAGAACCAGATTTTGTTTGCGAACAAAATCGCGAGTACGCTCGATCTTAGGTCTAACGACGAAGATCTGATTAAGGGCTCATCTGCATCTGATCGATCGAGCGATGTTTCTGTTAGGGTTTGGTGATAGAATTCATGCGCGTGTCCGTACGCGAAGCGCATCGTCGCTTTATCTTAATTTATTTATTATTATGGCGATTTCTTGAGTTTTTCCTACTTGTAAAGACATCATGCGAACGAGTGAACGAGTGAACGAGTGAACGAGTGAAATGAAACGATGTCCATACTAACGCGCTAAGCCTCTAACATCTATGTCTATATATGCATATGTCTATTGTGTACTATTTTGGAACTACTCGTACGGTTTCGTCGCCCCAATCGTCGTCGTCTTCTTCTTCTTCATTTTCTACCGCTGTTCCGATATCTTCTTCGTCGTCGTCGTCGTCGCAGTCGTCGCAGTCGTCGTCTTCGCCGTCTTCTTCTTCGTCTAGTGACGATATTAGCACGACGTGTTCGCCTCGAAGGAACATTTGACTCACTCTGCGTTCCCTGTTCTCAAGCTCTCTCACTCTTCTCGTTTTCGTCGACCCTTCTTTGTTCACGTATTCCTTCTGCTTTAGCACGCGCACTGTATACGTTTCCTCGCAATCGAACACTATTACGTTCATGAACTTATCAAACGCTCGAACGAAACATTCCATGCATCCTCTGATCCCGTTCGCGTGCCTGGTAACGATCTTCACTCTTACGCCTTTCTTCATCGCTCGATGTAGTAAAGAAAAAGGTCCTTTATTGAGCGTCCTCGCGATTTGATCGATCGCGTGTTCTCTTCTCTCGAACTCTTCCGCTTCTTCTTTGAACTTCACAGCCTTCGCTTTTAAGCGTTCGCGTTTCTGTTTCTGCTCCAAACTCGTTCGATGCCTCGGTTGCGCGATATCCTCGAAGTCTTCGTGCGCCAGGTCCAGGAACTGTTTACATTTCCCGATATGGTCGTAAACAGCGTATTCAATACTGCGCCTTTGCGCAGGTGTTTCGATCGGTCCATGATAAAACAGCAAAGCGTATTCTGCATCGAACTTCTCAGACGTGAAGTTTATTCTCTCATCGTCATCTTGGTTACTCGTGCTATTATTCTTCCTATTATTATTATTATTATTATTATTATTATTATTATTACTATTATCGTCTTCCCTGTTCAGAACAGTACTCGGTCCTTTCATCGTAACGCGTGGATCCCGAGCAGTAGCATGAGTCGATGCACGACGGTATACTACTCACGGGAAAGAGAGAGAGTAAGAGAGTTCGAACCGAGGGAAAGTTTTTACTCGCTCTTACTCTCTTTAATCCTGCGTCGCTCACTTTTGAAGTCTTCGATGTATAGTGAACGAATGGAAAACTGATCAAACATCATCGGGGATATATTTCAACAGTGTAGCGGCACTTTTTAAGCACAGAGAGAGAGAGAGAGAATAACTTAATACGGATGAAAATAGGAACGCGAACGAGCACGTTTGTGCCTTTAGTAGTAATCACGATCAGTCAAGTCATTTTTTTCTGCGTCTGTACCAGGGCAGTCGCGTTAGCAGTCGCAGTCAACGACGCTCGCTTGAGTACTGATGATGATGAAGATGATGATGTTAATAATACTCTCATTAAAAAGAACAACGACGACGCGGTAATATTGTTAAAGCTGGATACGCAAATAAGAGACTACGTGTTAATCCCGATCACGATAGCGATGTTTTTTGTGGGCGTAATAAGACATAACATATCAAAGATCGCACAAATCGAGAAGAAAGTCGAAAGAGATGGTCTGAGGGAGGCACAGGCAGTCGTCAGGGCCGAACGAATAAGGTTAAATAGCGGGTACCTATCAAACGAAGGGTTCGAGAGGAGACGCGTGTATTTTTGTAACAACGTCGACGGCGTGTTCTCGCAAGAGAGCAAGAAATCGAACGTACAGCAACAAATGTTATCCGATCCGTCTATGTTATCCGAGATGTTAACGAAGAACTTGAACATGATCGTGCCGAATATGTTGACGATGGCGTGGGTGAATTTTTTCTTTACCGGGTTCGTTGTAGGGAAAGTCCCGTTTCCGTTAACGCAACGATTTAGGGGGATGCTACAGAGAGGGGTTGATTTGAAGAGTTTAGATGTGACGTACGTGTCGAGTTTGTCCTGGTATTTTTTGAACTTTTTCGGTCTAGGAGGCGTGTTTGGGTTAGTTTTAGGAAATAATACGTTGAACGACGCGCAGCAAATGAAACAAATGTCCATGATGGGCATGGATACGAATAAGGCGTTTAAACAAGTGAAAGAAAATTTAGAAATGATCGCTCATGAATCTACTATTGAGGAAATCGCAGAGAGACGAGCGACGATTATTTTGAGAGAATTAAATAACGGAAAGACGAAAATGCAAGCGAGAAAACTCGCGTTAGAGCGATAAATAATGAATGAAATATAACATAGAATTAATACTTCAACACATAGAACTACTGTACTATTACTATATAGAGTAGAGCTATATTACACA
>Ga0115004_10004258_pt1 | contig 11452 bp, 7 predicted proteins | sample ArcticOcean_MG_C_10_FD_88737 | JGI IMG/M metagenome (GOLD analysis project Ga0115004, IMG submission 88737) | Marine microbial communities from western Arctic Ocean - ArcticOcean_MG_CB11_90 | ecosystem: Environmental > Aquatic > Marine > Oceanic | place: Arctic Ocean: Canada Basin | collected...
GCCATTTGACCGATCACGAGAATTACTCGCTGGGTTTGAATGTACAACACTTGAAAAATCATGTTGATAAATTTGGCAAACGATTCTTTCAACTCTGTTCTCATATTTGGAATAATAGCAGCTATCATCGAAGCCAATGCGCCCATTTGTTTTTCATAATCACAGAGTCGAGGCAACGTATCAAAATTAACATCTGCAAAATTACCAGTCAACACGCTCATACCATTCCCAATCACTTGACGTCCTTGATTCATCGATATTTTCTTCACAGTTTTAACATACAATCCCGCAGAGCAAAAGAAATCATACCGACCAAAAACACGACAACCTGGCAGTGTTTCATCTGAATTCTGTTCGGCCGCCGTAGTCGGTTCAAATGTCGATGAGACATCGCAAGTTTCTCCTGCGGCACATTCACCCGCGTCATAGCTGGCTGTCAACGCTTTCAGTGCTTCCAACTGGTCCTCGGAATCCGCAAAGTCACCGACAAATGATAATGTCGGTGTGTTTGCGATCAGATAATCTGACCCTGCTACTGGACCATCCGCGCCGCATTGTGGGTTGATTGGACCTAAAGAAGCGATGTAATCCAGAGCATTTGCAAAGTTTGCCGTGTTTTGAAACGTCCATTCCACAATCATGGAATTGCACCAATGCTGGGAGACCTGTTCTGATGTGAAAATACCATTGATAAGATCCAATGTCTCGTCGTTTGCATCGTCAGCCGATTTGGAAGGGTATCTGGCGATGCATTTGCATTGATCGCTCGGGGACAGTGGATGTGCATAATTGCACATACAGTCGGTTTTACTGTTTACAGATTTGTCGTTGCCTTCCTGTTCGCAAATTTTGAGTTGATCACCCAGTTTTGTTGATAAATATTCCTTTGCACCACATTGATGCCATCGCATAGCTGTCTTGTCTTCCTCAGACAAAGCGCCCCATTCCTTTTCGGTACTGGTTTTAAGAAAAGTGTATTTTTTTTCAATTTGAAGTCTGTTTAGACCGTGCCCGCAATTTACGGGGTAATTGAAAAATCGACCTGTAATTATGTCTGTCCACGACAAAGTAATTCTGGTCAATACGCGGACTGATTCGATAGCCGCACGAGTTAAAGGAGGAAAAACCGTTCCCAAACCAATGGTTTTTTCGATAGTGCCACCGCCTGGTGTTTGGAAATTGATGTTGATGTTGTCCGTCGGCTTCATAAACGGGATGGCGTCACCAAAACCTGGGCCGAATAAACCATGCGAAACGTGCATTATCAGCGCGTCGGCCTTTGCGAAGATGTCGAAGGTTAAACTTGGCTGCCCACACCAGGGGTTGTAGGGTGCTATGCCTTCGTCCAAAGTTGTACCATATCCCATGTTGCATTGGCATTTTCCACGGTCCTGTGTCCAAATCCAACCTTTATTGTTAAATTTAGGGTTGGTGGGGTCTTCTATTTCATCGTCGTAAGGAATTGTGTAATTAAAAGCGGTCATTGATCGGCGGTCTTCGCACGTGTAGACTTCTTCGCGCGGAATCGTCGGGCCCTCCCATCGCTGGAAAGTGCGAAACAAACCTTGCTCTGATGTGAACAGTGTTTTGATTGCGACCTCCACTATTAATCCGAATGCCATAAACGGTACTGAGACGCTTGCTGTACCAGCATTGCTGATGACACATCCGATTGTTTCGTGTAATGGCGTATACCGTTTCTCTTTAACATCTCGGACCCAATCGCAACTCAATTTTAAAGGAATGTCTTCCTCTCGTAGGATTTTGAGTGGGGTCTCAGATGTCACTAGTGTTTGCAAAACGTAAAATAACCACTGACCAAAAATTGCGATACCATTTACCGCTTGAGTCATGTGTGAATGGGATTTGGTGAGGTCCCATACGTTTGGGTCAAATGTGGACTGCGATTCAGTATCGAAAACCGACAATAATTTTAACGGACCATTCACACCGAGCGTGGTAGCAGCATGCCAGGCGGAAACAGCGGTATGAGAAATGACCGAAAACGGACCTTCCTCAGGTACGCTTGATAAAATAAATTCTCCGTCACTTAGGAATAATAGTATCTTTTCCATCGCTTCCATTATCATCCCATCAAAAGCGAGCCCGTATTCGAGCAGCGACCGCTCGAATTTGAAATTGATAAGGTAGATATCTGGCAATTTACCAAAGAGTAATCTAAAAAGTGATTGGAAAACTCTGACAAAAATTTGAATGTTATTATCGATAGCCAAAACCAAGTGGCGATTGTTGAATGGAATGAACGCGATATTAAAAACAAATTCAAAGCGCGCGCAGGCGCAAATAGCAACATTCTCCATTAGGGCAACCGCGTTAAATACGTGCTGAATTGGCTCAGCCATCACGAGGTCGTTTGTCATGAAATTTCCTCCATCCCCGCCCGCGCCGAAATAGCCAGCAATACTACTGGACGCTGTCTTACAAAGCAGTGCAAACTCCATAATAACATCAAATAGTTGTAAAGCGTTGCATTTCATAGCAGTCACCCTCCACGCTTTAAAGATCTGCGCCTGCATAACGATCATAGCATTCACTAACGGGGCACCCAATGCGTAGACGATCCGCAAGACCTGTAAAATCGGTGTTACGAGGTTTTTAAGGGCAGGCACGATAGCGCAGGTCCAACCGTCACTTAAAATGGTTAAAACGGTGAAGTGATAATAATGGACAAGTAATGTGATCAATGTGAATAGAAAGAAATAGGCTATCAGTTTAGCGTTTCCTGTAAAAATTGTAGCCAAATCGGTTCCGATTGCGGTAATTTGCTGGATCGGCTTCAAAACGATATCAATCGATAATGTGGATATCTGTAAGACCATTTGCGTTATGTCGCGCATAAGACTGTCATCGGTCAAGCCATCCGTATCAAAAAATGTTACAACAACGAAACTCAAAACAATAGAACTCAAACCAGTGAACAAAAGAGCAATTTCGCTCATTTGTTTTTCATAAATGTTTAATATGTATATACTAATATTTTCTAAAATACATATCTCTACAAATTTAAAACAGGGGCAGGTGGCGATAACCTTAGAAAACTTTGCGATGATGCTGCCTCGCGGGCTAAAATCTAAAACTATTTTGGAGCAACATCAAAAGTCGATTTTGGACACACATTCCTAACATATTCTCATTTTTCAGGGGCAGGTGGCGATAATATTAGAAGACTTTGTGGTGGTATTTCATTTGGTTCTTGGGCAATTAAAGGAGGAGACCAGCTACCGATTTGACTTGGATCATTTAACCAATCGTTTTTACAGGCAAAACTGCAAAAATAATGAGGTCTTTTATTATGAATGACTTTTACAGTCCATTTAGATTTATCGTGTTCAAATTCATTGCAACTAAAATTAGCACAACATTTTTTTTGGCGGAGCCGAGTGCCAAGGCACGATTGTATGGGGGAATGATGAGGTGAAACGTTTTTTGGCGTTTCGGCAGGTGTTTTGAAACGGTATATACAATAATCTAGGAAACTATTCATTGTTTTAATGCGGTGTTTGGTTTTATACCACAATAAAATCCATAATATGTTAATCATATTAATAATTTATTCTATTTAGTAATACAATCATACAAAATAAAATAATGGAAGATTTTACTATTATTAATCAACTCGGTGAGGACGGGAAAGATGGGGTGGTTTCGTTAGTCAGATTTCCTAATAGTTTGGAAGCTGCTATGAAACAATACAAAAAAACAAAATCAACGAAGATGATCCAGAAAGAAGTGGATTTTCAACGTCGAGCAGCAGAAGCCGGAATAGCGCCAGAAATTATGCATGTTGATCTTCCAAACAGACGTATTTTTATGGAAAAAATGTCTGCTCGTGTTGTTGACGAACTTGATGAATCTGATGAAAGATTTGAAAGAGAATTAAAGGAAATCATGTTAAAACTTGACGAAATTGGCATTTTACACAACGATGGAAATCCGTTGAATTTGATGTTTGATGCTGAAGACAATCTTAAAATTATTGATTTTGGCCTATCGAAAAAAATCACAAAAGCAGTTCGAAAAAAATGGCAAGACCAACCTAATGTTAAAGTAACATTACATATGTTGAAACGCGGATTAAAAAAATATGGTATTCATGTAAACTAGTATTTCAATATCTTTAAAAAGTTTTATTTTTATTTAAAAGTTGCTGTTGTTGTTCTACCATTTTTAATAATATTGTATTATGTTGCTGTAAATCTTTGATAGTTTCGCGCAATATATTAATAGTTTTAGCTTGTTTATGGTAAGATTCCTCTTGTTTCTTATCAGAACTTCGTTGAGCAGTTATTATTTCCTGTTGCATCATAATTTGTTCTTGGTATCTTCTATTTATTATTTCTGCTCGATTGTTTGTGATCTGCGTTTTTTTTCTGAAAACAGACATTTGAGATAAATATACATCCAAGTAAATACTCACATTTATGTATTTAGTAATTGCAACCTCTATTTGAAATGGACGACACTCCTAAATACATGGTGATGAACCCGTTGTTTGTATCTCGGCGCAAATGTGTAACAGATAGATTCTATGATTCTGTTATCGAAAGGCTTCGGGAAAAGGTCATCTTTCTCAAGTTAATTCGCGGGTTGTATAGCGGGCCAAGGCACCGGAAATAAATGTATACAGTTGTGACAAACAACCTACTGATTCGAAATTATGATATCCGCTAATAGACGTTCTACAGCTTGGTCTTTTGGAGTGTTCGGCTGAAATATAGTTGCTATGGGGCACGCCGCAGTGTTTACATATCATATTAAAATCCAGTTTCAATTGTTTATACTTGAAATAGATGATGTTCGGGAATTTATAGCCTGCGAGTCTGCGAGAGTATAAACTGGCGGCCAAGATTATTTATAATTATGGAAAATCAATATCTTCAAATTTTGCGTGATGTTTTAGAAAATGGTCACACAAGAGAAACAAGAAATTCTGTAACGAAAACCTTGTTTGCCAAATGTATAAGTTTTGATTTGGCAGATGGGTTTCCATTATTGACCACCAAAAAAGTATTTTTTAGAGGGGTCGTGGAAGAATTAGGATGGTTTTTGCGCGGGTCAACCGACGCAAAAGAGTTAATTGCGAAAAACGTGCATATTTGGGATGGTAATAGCGAGAAAAATAATTATGACTGCGGCCCTATCTACGGCTTTCAGTGGCGGCACTATGGTGCGAAATATATAGATTGCCAAACAGACTACAGTGGCTGTGGCGTAGATCAAGTTCAAAATGTCATCGATTTACTGAAAAATGACCCAACATCCCGCAGAATTATTATCAACGCATGGAACCCTAAACAAATGGAAGAAATGGGTTTGCCGCCGTGCCATGTTATGTACCAATTTTACGTTGAATCTGATGACCGTGTTTCTGTTATGCTAACTCAAAGATCGGCAGATATGTTCTTAGGTCTCCCATTTAATATAGCATCGACTTCGTTACTTTTAACACTTATTTGCCAAAATGTTGGACGAAAGCCCGGGAGAGTTATCATTAATATCGGCGATGCCCATATCTACGAAAATCATATCGACGCTGTAAAAATTCAACTATCCCGGAAACCTACAGAACTTCCAGTTTTAATATTGAAAAATGAGAGCATTGATCTGTGGAAGTTGCAATATGACGATTTACTGATTATAGAAAGATCTGCTCCACAAGGTAGAATAAAAGCAAAAATGATAGCTTAATAAATGAACAAAATATAACTATAAACGTTTCTTTTTTTATATATACTAGCAGGCTAAAAATGTCGGAAGAAAAAAAGGAAGAAACCAAATCGGAAACCAAAGAGGCCAAAGAGGAAAGTCCATTGTTTAAACAATGGGTTTCAATACCCCCTGAGTTTGAAATAATCAAGCCAGAAGAACAACAACTATTGAACTATGCGTCTGAAGGGAATTTAAAGGGCATAAAAAAAATGATTAATAATGTAAAAAACTTGGATCCGCGAAGTTTGTTACTTAATCAACTCGTTAATACTACCGACGAGAAGGGATGGACGCCCTTAATGCTTGCAATAGATAGTAATAATGCCGACTGCGTTCTCGCATTGTACAAGGCAGGTGCGCGAACCGACACACGTGTCACTGTCGATGTTCCGCTCCAACATCTTATTGGTAAAGGTCAAACGTCGTACGTAGTGAATGCACTCATGTATGCAGTGATTGCTTTTTGTCGAGGCTCCGCAGATGGCTCCACAGATTTTAACTGCGTTCGTAATTTGTTTGCAAGGCGCACAGGGTCGTCTGTAAATACCACTAATAAAGATCAGACCGAGCGTAATTACTTGGTAAATGTACAGTCAAATACTGGGACAGGGTCAGAAGATTTCTCCGCTCTAACATTTGCCATTATGTTTGCAAACAAAGAAAAAGATGTCTCGGAACAACTGTTAGGATTGATAAAATTACTGTTGAAAAATGGCAAAGTTCGAATCCGGACCCAAGACTTCTACAATTTTAATCTACAACACACAAAAGTATTAAAATTGTTGCTTGATCAAGTGTCAAACGATCTGTTTACGGTCCTTGTAGAAATAAGCGATACTCCTTACCTACCGAAAGCCATCGAACTTAAACACGTCAAAAAATATATGCCCGTCGATAGTGAAAAATTAAAAGCATCGGCGAATCTTTTGATTGACCATTTTAATGATGAAAAACTGAATACTCAACGACGCAAACTTGCAAACAAGGAAGATGAGGAAGATGAAAATGACGAAAATGTTGCGAGGTGGGAAGAATACATAAGAAATGCGGCATCTTGGTTTTTTTATAATGCGATCAGGTATCAGGTCGCCGAAATTGTCGAGGTTTGTATCGATAGGGGCGTGCGTTTTTTAGAGGGTCGGGACATTAGCATGTCGAGGAAAGCCGTTGTATATAGTAATAATATTGTGAAAAAAGACGGACGCTACAGGATAATAAACCAACCGGCCAGTCTCTCGATTTCGTGGGACATTCTTCGTCAACTCGTTGATTACGCGATAACACTTGGCGAAGACATTCAATTAACAGACAAATTTATTACAAGGATTGTACAAGGTGCGGATTTTTTGGTGGATGCCAACGTAGACGTGGATGTGCTGACAGCATTTGGCGTCCGGGACGATATTTGTGATTTTGGTGAATACAATTACGAATCAAAAATTACTGAGGTTCAAGCACGCAATTTGGACTTTGCCATTAAGCATGGGTTTGATTTGTTTCCGCTAAAAAGTGCATCCATTCTTATACGTGTAAACAACCAAAAAGAATTTAACAAAGCGTTCTTTTTCATGAAAATTTCGAGCGTCATGAAAAATTCGAGCGTCATCATTGATTTGGGCGGCGGGGATTATGACTTACCGGATTCGAGCATTCTCATTCAACAGTTCTATGTTTATAAACAAATTCAGAACAACGCACGAATTCAGAATGGTCGCGTTGTGGACGCTGACGGCAATGACGTCGATTATGTTTCTTCAGAAACATTACCCTTTGAGAAAGGTGATATTGTTAATATTAAACAGGAAGAAAACATACTATCGGGTGAGTTGAAACACATCCCCTCGAAGCGGAATGGGTGGTACAGTCTCGTCGGCCATGGAAAAAAAATACGTGCCCAAAAAGAGGACGTTTCTTTCTGCGATATTCCCGCCGCTCACGTCATTATGAACGCAACTATACGCATGTTAAATATGTCAACTTTTGATAATATGGACATTGATGATTTAGACTTTACAGATGACTATTGGAATTCTCAAACTGCCGAAACACTTGCAAGAGATTATGATGGCGAAAACGTTATATCCAAACTATTGGTACATCCTTGGACACGAGGCGATGGATACACCGACGGAGATATCTACAACATATTTGAACAATTCGTAGAACTCGGCGCGTACATCTCCCCGAATTTTGGCAAAACAATGCTTAAGAACGCGTCCGACTACGACGTTTCAGTAGGCATTAATGACGGCGCTGACATCTACGACTTGCTTCGGAAAAAATGTCCCGAGTATACATTTGGAGAAAAAGAACAAATTGAATTTAGTAGATTTTTAGATAGGCCCAGGAGAGGTGGTGTCGGTTTGTTTAATTATGTTCTGGAAGTCGAAAACAGTGGAAAAGAGACATTTTTCCCCATGTTGCCCATTTACATTCCAAAAATATGTGACATCGTAAACGCGGGCAAGAAGGACTACGAGAAAGACGCGTACCTGGCCAAGTTTTTGAATTTCGTCGGCAGTCGCAATACAGATTCGGAGGTAGTCGTCGATTGCGTCAAAAAAATGTTAGCTAAGAAAACATTTGACATCAACTACAATCAAAATTTTGACTACCAAATACCGTTGGTCCACGTATTAAAGAATGGAAATGAGTTGGTGTTGGACATTTTTCTGGCCGATAAAAATTTGGACGTCAACCAAAACATTGATACCTTTGCTCACAAAACCGCGCTCGAATGGCTCCTGTTGACGCTTCGATACAACCGAAACACCGAGTCTTTAGCCTCGCAAACACGGCTCGACATTGTACGTATTATGATTAACAAACTGTTACAGAATAGCCGCGTGGAGTGTCCCTTTCGACAACACACGTTGAGGGCAACGCAAGTTGACGCCGCGCCAGAAATTATCGATTTCTTACTCCAGCGTAAATATTACGAAAACGATAACATGTACCCGTCGTCGAAGGATCCCGAATGGTATTTTGACCCAAACACCGTGCCTCTGTACGAAATGAGAGATCAGGAAGACTGGGAAAAAAAATTGCAAGAGCAGGGCATTGAGCCTGATTGGTTAAGGGTTACCGACGAGTACACGAAGACAGTTCAATCCGACTTATCGGTAGCGTATAAAGTAGTAAAATGGCGAGGTCTTGCTTTGCAACATATACCCAAGAAACTAATGAATCACCTACTATGTTTTCTTGCTATCACATCTGACGGTCTCGCGTTTGAATTTATTCCAATAGACTATAAAATGTCGTGGGATATGGTAGTGAAAGCCATTAAACAAAATTGGAGGGCTTTTCAATTTCTGCCCGAGAAAGCGTATTATGAAAGAATACAAGAGGTCAACATCGAAAAAAATGGTGATATTCAAAAGTTTTTAAAGGAAATGTACGGCAAAAACGGTGCCGAACGTGCCGAACAGTTGTTTAATGACTCTGCGAGGGGACTCGGTGTGGATGATTATAGCGAAGGTGACCTAAAATTACTATTTAGTCTTGATTTTAATGGACAGACTTTTGGATTGGACGAGTTAGCTAAGAAAACATTTGACATTATGAAGAAGATTGACGCCGACGTAAAAAAATCGGATTATGTATACAGGGGACTACCGTCTAAATCCGAACACGAATTTCTTCGGGACGTGGTACGACGGTTGTTTGACAGTGGTGGCCCGCACGAAGGCGAGTGGTCCGCGTTTAAAAATATGTTCCCTAAGGCGGCGGCGTACGCAGAATATAATCAAGACACGCCCGAAGGCAAAAAAGAAATAGAAAAGGAAAAGTCGGAGGAATGGAAAGAGATAGAGGCTCGACAAAAAGAGATAGAGAAAGATATGATTCGACAACTACACCAAGCGGTAAACGCGGAACTGGAAGAAAAGGTTGAGATTCTCCATTGGGACGACTTCAGACCGCCAATGTTTTAAAAAGGCCGAAAGGCCGCGAATTAATCTTCCTCTTCGTCCGACGAATCTTCATTTAAAGAATCGCCATCTTTTTCATCGTCTAATGAACCACCAAATGTCTTTTCAAAATCTTCGTCGCCATAACCAGTATCTTTTAATAAATCTCCAGGGGTTACTCCGTCTAACATATCTTCAGGGATTTCTTCGTCTTCGTCTAACATACCAGACCACAAATCTGTAAGCTTGTCCTCCTTACTCTCCTCTCCCTCATTACTCTCCTCTCCCTCCTCCTTACTCTCACCGTCTGAATTCTCCTTACTCTCACCGTCTGAATTCTCCTTACTCTCATCGCCTGGATCCACCTTACTCTCCTCTCTATCTTTTACAACGTCAGACATTGATTTCAGCGGAGCACCATTTTTATCTTTGCTTCTGTAACCCGGCTTGGCCAAGTAACTTTTAAACATGTTCTAGGGTGGTAGATCCTAATATATACCATAAAATATCTAATAATAATCAACACATATTTTGTAAAATTTGTATATATATAGGCATTCAAAATATAATAAAAATAAATGTTCACAGTTATTTCTATTTTATTGATGTTGTTACATTCGACTTTTGGATTGACCTGCGATCCAGGTGAATACCTCAATGATAGAACTTGGCCATTCGCCGATACATGCGAAGATTGCGACTCTGGTAAATATAGAGAAGAAGTCGACCATGATTACGAGTCTTGTAAGTCCTGCAGTACCGCAACCGATATTTGCGACGAGGGCGAAAGTTGGTTGTGTCCCAAAACTGGAATCATTTGTGAGCCTTGCCTGGATTTAGAATACCAAGACGATTTAGCACACCAAGATTCTTGTAAATCTTGCGTGTTGACCGAAAATTGCACAGTGGGAACTTCCTACGGTTGCAATATATTAACGGGTGTTTTGGAGTGTGATGCGTGTCCAGTCACCTTTTACCAAGATCAATCTGAACACACGGAAGTAGAGTGTTTACAATGCGCTCCTTGTCCATCAGATGAAGGCTACGATTGTACTGACCAGACAATCGACAGTATCTGTACCCCATGCGCGGCAGGTTTCTACCAAAACGAGTTCTCACACCGAACACCCTGTATTGAGACCTGTTCAGCCGGTCAACAACCGACTGGCGCGCCGCTTTATACTTGCGAGGATTGTCCAACTGGACGTTACAGCGAAGATACTGGTAATGGCGACCTCCCTTGTAAACATTGTATTGCAGGCAAAATCTATATAGATTCTTCAACAGTCTGTCCCGATTGTCCAATTGGAAAATACCAAGATGTTTTCGACACGGGAGAAACAGCCTGTAAAACCTGTGGCGCTGGACAAGTTGTGCCAAATATTTTTGGTTCTTCGAGTGATTCTTATGATCCAAGTGTCACGTTTAATGATCAAGGCTTGCCGATAGACGATGACGGTAACGATATTACCACACCGCCCGGAGTAGTGGTAGGCTGCCAAAACTGTCTTGGCGAAACATACCAAGAATTAACCGAAGCGGACGATTTTGTATGTAAAACCTGTGCAACTGGTGAGACATTCATGTCGATTTCAAGTGCCTGTGCCTCTTGCGCAGTCGGAAAAAAGACACTGACTGACGGAAGTTGTGAGGACTGTCCTATCGGTTATTATCAAGATCAGACTACACAGCAAATCTGTGAGATCTGTAATGCTGTGGACGCATCACTTGGTAATGGCTACGGATTCAGTGACGTTGTGGGTCTGGCGCTCTGTAAAACCTGTTCAACTACCTGCCCAGTGGGCGAAAGC
>Ga0115004_10004262_pt1 | contig 11441 bp, 8 predicted proteins | sample ArcticOcean_MG_C_10_FD_88737 | JGI IMG/M metagenome (GOLD analysis project Ga0115004, IMG submission 88737) | Marine microbial communities from western Arctic Ocean - ArcticOcean_MG_CB11_90 | ecosystem: Environmental > Aquatic > Marine > Oceanic | place: Arctic Ocean: Canada Basin | collected...
CGAAAAGGGCCGCGTAAAGCGCTAGTCAAAACGGGGGGTGAAAAACCAGCAAAAAGCGTGGTAAATCAAATCAATGCCCCAATCCCTGTGGGACTTCCTGTACCTTTGTTGGGACGAACCCAACTTCACTCGCGAGCCGTCACCTTGAATTTGCACGTAACCTAGTGCAGTAAGTAGTGATACTAACTCGGTCCATTTGAAGCTGTTGTTACATATTTTCAGTTTTTCAATGAGTTTATCTAACTTGCTCATAAAGATATTTCCTTATATCTTCAATGAGTATAGGCTTTTAGTAACGCACTATGCAACCATATATAGTTGCATAGTGCGTTACAACCGTTATTGGATGACCTGTACATTGCGCCTGAGTATCAATAAGCTGTGGTCTTAGATTGCTTCCCCGTGAGAGAAGCCTTAAGGCTTCTTTTTGCCAAACGGCATATTACCATCGCCCCAAATGCTGGCAGCATTGGTTTGTGCTTGGCGTTCTAGTGCGGCTTCTTTCTTGCTGACTACAGCGGGCTTCTTAGGTTTGGCTTTTGGTGCTTGCTTAGCAGCACTCACGGTGTCGCGGTGTTCTTTGGCCTCGTGGCCTCTAATCACCATGCGCTCTAAGGGGTTGCCTTGGGCTTTTTCTACACTTAACAATAATCCACGCTCAGTGATGTTTACTAAGTTAATGGCTTTGCCTTGTGCGCCTGCACGGCCGGTACGGCCGGTACGGTGTAAGTAATCGTCTAGATTGCGAGCCATATCAAAGTTAATGACTAGCTCTACACCGTCTATGTCTAATCCTCGTGCGGCTACTTCTGTGGCCACTAAGGTGTTAAAACTGTGCTGGCGGTATTGGCGAGTGATGTCGTTACGTAAATCTTGCGGTAGTTCACCATGTAGGGCTACGGCATTAATGCTATGGCTTTGTAAGAAATTAGCCAGCTCTTCGCTGAGTTTGCGGCTATTACAAAATATGAGGTGCTTCTTTGCAGGTTCATGAGCCAGTAACCAAGATAACACGCGTTTTTTGTGTTCAATGTCATCGCACACTACAACCACTTGTTTAATGTTGTCCTGCACTTGCGTAGCATCATTAAGGCGAATGTCTACAGGATTTTTAAGTAATACTGCGGCCATCTCTTGCACTTTAGGGCTGTGCAAGGTGGCAGAATAAAACAATGTTTGCCGATTAGGGTTGCAGGCAGCAGCGATGGCTTCTACATCTTCACAAAAGCCTAGTTCTAGCATACGGTCGGCTTCGTCAATGACCAATATTTCTAAGTGCTTTGTGTCTGTTTGGTTTTTGCGCTGGTGCTCCATAAAGCGTCCAGGAGTGGCAATGACCAAATCTGGATTTTTACGTAATAAAGATTGCTGGTAGTGATAATCTTCGCCACCCAATATTAAAGCAGCTTGTATATTAGTGCCTTTGATCAGTTTGTTGGTAAGGCTCAGTACCTGGTGAGCTAACTCTCGTGTGGGCACTAAAATTAAGCAGCGCGTACTAAAGCCTACCGCTTTGGTGCAAAGTACTTTGTTAAGGGCAGGGAGGACATAAGCCAATGTTTTACCACTGCCAGTGTCGGCGCTCATCAATAGATCTTTACCTGCAAGGGCAACAGGAAGCGCATGACGCTGGGCTTCGGTTGCTTGCTTGAAACCTTGTTGGGTTATGTTGATTTTTAACCGAGGGTTGTAGGCTTGATCGGCAAAGCTGATTTGCGGAACCAGGGCTGGTGTTGTTGTTGGGGTGGCTGTAGTCACGGATGCTCCTTAAGTGAGGCAATATTTTAGCATCTCTTAGTTGTTATTACGAGACACTGAGTAAGGTACTAAACAACGTGCTATACTATGCCACCGCTTTGAGCGGGAGCTATAATTGACTAAAAGGTCCTCCAATGTCTAGTTCCAATACTGTTTCTGATATGTCCTCATACTTGGCGCCAGAAAAACGTATCTTCGAATACCCTAAGTATTGGGCGGAGTGCTTTGGGCCGGCCCCATTCTTACCAACTACCCGTGAAGAGATGGATCAGTTAGGTTGGGATTCTTGTGACGTTATAGTAGTTACTGGCGATGCTTACGTAGATCATCCTAGCTTTGGTATGGCCATTATCGGTCGCTTGCTGGAGTCTCAAGGGTTTCGTGTGGGTATTATTGCGCAGCCAGACTGGACCAGTGCCGATGCTTTTAGAGCTTTAGGTGAGCCCAATTTATATTTTGGTGTGGCCGCTGGTAACATGGACTCCATGATTAACCGCTATACAGCAGACCGACGCTTACGACATGACGACGCCTATACACCCGGCAACGTAGGCGGAAAACGCCCAGACCGAGCAACCTTACACTACACTCAACGTTGCAAAGAAGCGTATAAAGGTGTGCCTGTTATTATTGGTGGCATAGAAGCCAGCCTACGACGTATTGCTCACTATGACTATTGGTCTGAAAAAGTGCGTCGCTCTATGTTGATTGACTCAAAAGCCGATATGCTTATTTATGGCAACGCCGAACGGCCTTTAGTAGAAGTAACTCATCGTATGGCTAATGGCGAAACCCTTGAGCAGATGCAAGATATTCGTGGTACTGCCATTATGGTTAAGCAACCACTAGAAGGCTGGCGCGGCAAGGATTCAACAACACTAGACTCTCCAGGTGCTATCGACGCTATCATCAACCCCTATATAGATACCACCAAAACCAGTCAATGCGAGGTCAGTAATGACGGCGAGCAGGGCGCTGAGACAGGTAAGGACGCTGCGGCAGGTAAGAGTGTAGTGGCAGATAAAGACGCGGTGCAAACCTTGTCCATTAAGCCAATGGCCGCTTATGAGCCCGTTAAAGGTCAGCCTTGGTTTAAAACCTATGCTAAATTGCCTAGTTATGACGTGGTAAAGTCTGATCCTATTATGTATGCCCACGCAAGCCGTGTAATGCACCACGAGACAAATCCGGGTAGTGCCCGCGCTTTGTATCAAGAACATGGTACTAAAAACTTGTGGGTTAACCCACCAGCAATGCCTCTAGATACAGAGGAAATGGATTACGTTTTTGCAGCGCCTTTTGCTCGCGTGCCTCACCCTATGTATGGTGATGAAAAAATACCTGCCTATGACATGATTCGTTTCTCGGTAAACATCATGCGTGGCTGTTTTGGTGGCTGTAGCTTCTGTTCTATTACTGAACATGAAGGCCGTATCATTCAAAACCGTTCTGAAGATTCCATTATTCGTGAAGTGGAAGACATGCGTGACAAGGTACCTGGTTTTACCGGTGTAGTGTCAGACCTTGGTGGCCCAACGGCTAATATGTACCGCTTGCACTGTAAAGACCCTAAAGTAGAAGCAACGTGTCGACTGCCTTCTTGTGTGCATCCCACTATATGCGATTACATGGGTACAGATCATAAACCGCTGATTAAATTGTATCGTCGTGCTCGTGCTCTTCCTGGTATCAAAAAAGTATTGATTGCATCGGGTTTACGCTACGACTTAGCCATACGTGACCCTGAATATGTTAAAGAATTAGTGACTCATCATGTGGGAGGTTATTTAAAAATTGCCCCTGAACACACTGAAGATGAGCCTCTAAAACACATGCTTAAACCCAACATGAGCAGCTATAACAAGTTTCAGCGCATGTTCGAGAAGTACTCTAAAGAAGCAGGCAAAGAGCAGTATCTAATTCCGTATTTTATTAGTGCTCACCCGGGCACTCGTGATATCGATATGGTGAACTTAGCCTTGTGGTTAAAAAAGAATAAGTTCCGCTTAGATCAAGTGCAAAATTTCTATCCGTCGCCTATGTGTAATGCCACTACCATGTATTACAGTGAGGTTAACCCTTTGAAAAAGGTGACGCGTGATAGTGAGCGAGTGAGTATTCCAAGGGGTATTCGTCAGCGCCGATTACACAAATCTATATTGCGCTATCACGACCCTAAAAACTGGGCACAAATACGTGAAGCGTTAATAGAAATGGATATGAAACAGTTGATTGGTAAAGGCCCACAATGTTTGGTGCCTGCAGAAACTCATGCAGAAGCGCTTAAGTCTGCGCCTAGGGCAGCTAAGGGTAAGCAGGGCTTAACTAAGCATATATCACCTCGATCTCAGAAAATGATGAGGCGTACTAGGTAAGTTCTACTCTGAATAGCTAGCTATTCCTCACCGTTCACCTACACTTAGCGCTTCTTTAACTCAGAAGGAAGCGCTATGCATCTCATTATTGGTAATCAAAACTACTCTTCTTGGTCTATGCGGCCTTGGGTAGCGATGACACACTTTGGCATCGGCTTTAAAGAAACTAAACTTGAGTTGTTTACCCCTTCTTTTGCAGAACAAATTAGCAAGTACTCTAGTGCTAAAACAGTGCCAGTATTAATAACCGATAATGGCATCGCTACAGACAGCTTATCTATTCTAGAAACCTTAGCAGACACCTACCCACAGATGTGGCCTAGTGATGTAGCGCTTAAAATTATGGCCCGCAACGCAGTGTCGAGAATGCACAGCGGTTTTTTTGCGTTACGTGGTGAAATGCCCATGAACTGTCGCGCTAACCAACGGTTGTTGGACATTACGCCGGCGTGTAGAAGTGATATCGATAAAGTTGAAGCGCTTTGGGCTGAGTGTATGTCTACAGCAGCCCACACTAGGCACAAAAAAGGGGGCCACAACAAAGCGGGGCGCAACCAAGGTTACTTACTCGGTGAGTTCTCTATTGCAGATGCCTTTTTTGTGCCCGTTGTAGTGCGCTTACGTGGCTACAAAGTAGCTGTTAATGCAACTACTCAGGCCTATATTGACACTATGTTATCTACCCCTGCGGTGATGGCATGGATCGCCGCAGGTTTAGAAGAAACTACCATTTTGCAAGAAGATGAAGCGGGTATTGATCAACCATAAACACGCTTGGCTTCTTGGCGGCGCTTGTGAAGCACAGGTTCTGTGTATCCACTAGGCTGAACTGTGCCTTCAAATACTAATTCACAGGCAGCTTGGAATCCAACGCTGGAGTCAAAGTCTGGCGCCATGTTGCGGTAAGTAGGGTCGCCTGAGTTTTGCTTATCTACCAAAGCAGCCATGCGCTTTAGGCTGTCCATCACCATTTGCTTGCTTACAAAGCCGTGCTCTAGCCAGTTAGCTAATGACTGTGAAGAAATACGCAAGGTAGCACGATCTTCCATTAAGCCTACCTGATTAATATCGGCTACTTTAGAGCAACCAATGCCGCTTTCAACCCACCGAATAACGTAGCCTAATAAACCTTGGCAGTTGTTATCTAGCTCGCGGGTAATCTCATCTGCGCTTAGATTATGTTCGCCTAATAATGGAATAGCGAGTAAGTCATCTTGATTCACCTTTACTGATATGGCTGCATTGATGAGTTCGTTTTGGCGGTCTTGTACTAAAATCTGATGATAATGAAGTGCGTGTAATACTGCTGCAGTAGGTGAAGGCACCCATGCAGTGTTAGCACCAGACAATGGGTGTTCTAGCTTAGTTGCCATCATTTCTGCCATACAGTCTGGCTTGGCCCACATGCCTTTACCTATTTGAGCGCGGCCTTGTAAGCCACAAGCTAAGCCAGCTTCAACATTATTCCCTTCATAGGCAGTAATCCATGATTGTTGTTTCATAATACCTTTAGGTAGCATTATGCCTGCTTGCATGGACGTGTGGATTTCATCACCAGTACGGTCTAAGAACCCAGTATTTATAAACGCTACACGTTCGCTAGCCGCAGCAATGCAGGCTTTTAGGTTAATACTGGTGCGGCGCTCTTCATCCATAATGCCCACTTTAAGGGTGTTCTTTGGTAGGTCTAATAGTTCTTCTATGCGGCTAAATAAATCACAAGTGAAAGTGACTTCTTCTGGGCCGTGCATCTTAGGCTTTACTATATAAATACTGCCAGTACGGCTATTGCCTTTAACAGATGCACCACGAATGTCATGCAAGGCACAGAGACTAGTGATCAAACCATCCATTATGCCTTCTGGCGCTTCTTCGCCTTGGCTATTCAAAATGGCGTCATTGGTCATTAAGTGGCCAACGTTACGAATGAACAATAAGCTGCGGCCATGCAAACTAAAATCGTTACCATTTAAGTCTTTGTAATGGCGGTCTGCGTTTAACTTACGCGTGATAGTGTTACCATTTTTTTGTAGATCAATAGACAGGTCTCCTTTCATTAGGCCTAACCAGTTACGATAAACAATCACTTTATCTTCTGCGTCTACTGCCGTAACTGAGTCTTCACAATCCATAATGGTAGAAATGGCAGCTTCCATCATAATGTCTTTAACGCCTGCTAAGTCGCTTGCGCCAATAATATGCTGGCGGTCTATGTGAAGCTCAAGGTGAAGGTTGTTGTGCTTTAATAAGATAGTTTTAGGCGTGCGAGCATCGCCTTGGTAGCCGGTAAATTGAGAGGTGTCGGCTAGTAGGGCAAAGTGGCCATTTTCTAGGGTGCACACTAGTTGACCATTGTTAATTGCATATTGGATTACATTACCGTGGCTGGCTTGAGACAGGGGTAGGTGTGTGTCGAGTAGTTTTTTCGCAAAGGAAATAACTAGGCCGCCACGCTTGGCATCGTAACCTTTTAATGTTTTTTCACTCGTTAATGCATCAGTGCCATAAAGGGCGTCATATAGGCTGCCCCAACGTGCATTAGCGGCGTTGAGCGCATAACGAGCGTTGTTGATAGGTACTACTAGCTGAGGGCCAGCTACTGTGCTTATTTCAATGTCAACGTTACTGGTAGTCACTTGAACTTGTTCAGGAATGGGTAATAGGTAACCTATATCCTGCAGCATAGCCTTATATGTGGCGGCATCTGGTGTTGCATTGTTGCGGTGCCAGAGGTCTAAAGTGGCTTGTAGCTGTTCGCGCTTATTAAGCAAAGCTTGGTTGCGGCTTTGAAACTCTTCAAGCAAGGTAGCCATAGCTTGCCATACTTGATCGCTGCTCAGGTTTAGTCCCGGCAATATTTCTTGCTCAACCATAGTATATAGCTGAGTATCGATAGACAGGTCAGCGTTACCGATCCTGGCGTTTATGTGCGCGTTCATACCAAAGCTCCTAAGGTGCATAATAATGCGAAATGTTTCCTAAAGTGTACAAAAGTATTCTATAGGAAACAACCGAAATTACCGAGCAGTCTGTAGTCGTATGGGAATATGTTGGTTATTTGGTATGGAAATAGTTAGTGCCTTCGTTGCTAAAGCAGAGGTGCTACGCAGTATAGCAATCTCAGCTAAGCTAGGTTAGGCCTCGTCAATTTCTCGTGCTACTTCGGTGATCAGTCCGCGAATCCAACGGTGTGCAGGGTTGTGCTGTAGCAAAGGGCTCCAAGCCATGGTTAGCGTCATTTCTGGAATAGGAAAGGGAGGGTCTAGCATAACTAGGTCATTGTTGTTCATAGTTTGTAACGTGGCTTTGCGTGGCAGCGTAACGATAAGGTCTTTTTGGTTAGCTAATTGTATGGCAGCTTGGTAATGGCGAGTGAATACTCGGATATTACGTGTTTTACCAAGCTCAGCTAAAGCGTCATCTACCCAACCGCGGCGCTGTACATCTTTGGGGTTCATTCCCACTCCAGCGCCCATGCCAGTTTTGTTGACCCATATATGATGGGCCTTTAGATAGCTTTCCAAAGTGAAATCTTCAGCCATTGGATTGTTGCGATTCATCAGGCAGATAAACTGATCTCGCCAGAGGATTTTTTGATGGAACGATTGTGGCATGGAGTCAAAGCGGTTTATCACTAAATCTACTTTGCCTTGTTCAACGTCGTAAAAATCCACATCGGACGGCGTCATTATATCTAAACTAATGCCGGGTGCTTCTTGGCGTAAGCGTTCTACTAATGGAGGAATGAGGGTAGGCTCTGAATAATCGCTGGCCATGATGCGAAATACCCTAGTAGAGGTAAGTGCATCAAATGCTGCCTGGGGCTGTATCGCCTTGTCGATAGTTGCTAGCACTTCGCGGATAGTTGACTGAAGTCCAAGCGCTCTTTCAGTGGGTGTCATACCGTCACTGGTACGAATAAGCAAAGGGTCTTCAAAAACTTCACGTAAACGTCTTAAGCCGTTACTCATAGCGGGTTGGCTTAGGCCGAGTTGGTGGGCAGCTTTGGTGACGTTGCGCTCTTTTAAAAGGGCGTCTAAATAAACCAATAAGTTAAGGTCAACGCGATCAATGCTCATGTGAAACTCCAAAAAGGTCTAATCCACTGTATACGTAGATGCTTAGGGTATTATTCATATCTATAATACAAAACTATCATATAATAGTTTGTATAAATTATGCCATGTGTAGTGCAGGCTGTCGATACCTTTACGCGGAATGTGTATGCGTTTTATTTTGCTATTTGTTTTATGAATAATAGGCATAACTATTGATGACTGTTATAACCCTCAAGACCTCTCTAAACTGGCGTTATTGCTGAGTGGGTACAGGTTAAATGTATCAGCTCATTTTATAGTCTAATAATAGTCACACAAACCAAGGAAGTGTCATGTCTCAATACCAAGACGATATTCAAGCTGTTGCTAACCTTAAGTCTGCCCAAGGCAGTGCTTGGGATGCCATCAACCCAGAATCTGCTGCACGTATGCGCGCTCAGAACAAATTTAAAACGGGCCTAGACATAGCCAGGTATACTGCTGATATTATGCGTGCTGACATGGCTGAATTTGACAATGACAAAACTAAGTACACTCAGTCTTTGGGCTGCTGGCATGGTTTTGTAGGTCAGCAGAAAATGATTTCTATAAAAAAGCACTTCGATGGTAAAACTGATCGTCGTTACCTGTACCTTTCGGGTTGGATGGTTGCAGCGCTACGTTCTGATTTCGGTCCTCTTCCTGACCAGTCTATGCATGAAAAAACTTCTGTAGCTAACTTGGTTCAAGAGCTTTACACTTTTCTACGCCAGGCTGACGCTCGCGAACTAGGCGGCCTGTTTCGCGCCCTTGATGCTGCACGTGAAGCAGGTAATTCTGCGCAAGAAGCTAAAATCCAAGGCCAGATCGATAACCACGTAACTCACGTTGTGCCAATCGTTGCGGATATCGATGCTGGTTTTGGTAACGCTGAAGCGACCTACCTAATGGCTAAGCAGATGATCGAAGCTGGTGCCTGTGCACTACAGATTGAAAACCAAGTTGCTGATGAAAAGCAGTGTGGTCACCAGGACGGTAAAGTAACTGTTCCTCATGCTGATTTCCACGCTAAGATACGTGCCCTACGTTACGCTTTCCTTGAACTTGGTGTTGACAACGGTGTTATCGTTGCACGTACAGACTCTGAAGGTGCTGGCCTTACTAAAGAGATCGCAGTTGTAAATGAGCCGGGCGATGCCGGTGATATCTACAACTCTTACCTAGACGTTGAAGAAATTGACGTAGCTGACATGGGCGAGGGCGATGTTGTCTTTAACCGTGGTGGCAAGCTAGTTCGTCCTAAGCGTCTACCTTCTGGTCTATACCAGTTCCGTCAGGGTACTGGCCATGAGCGCTGTGTATTTGATTGTATCGGTGCTATTAATGCCGGTGCTGATCTTCTTTGGATCGAGACTGCTGTGCCCACAGTACACGAAATCAAAGGCATGATGGATGACGTTCGTAAAGTACACCCAGATGCTAAACTGGTTTACAACAACTCTCCATCGTTCAACTGGACGCTAAACTTCCGTCAGCAGGCTTATGATGCAATGGTTGAAGCAGGTAAAGATGTTTCTGCATACGAACGTGCCAACCTAATGAGCGCTGAATACGATGAAACAGAACTTTGTGCTGTAGCGGACGAACGTATTCGTACCTTCCAAGCTGACACTGCACGTGAAGCCAATGTATTCCATCACTTGATCACGCTACCGACTTACCACACTACTGCGTTGTCTGTAGACAACCTAGCAAAAGAGTACTTTGGTGAGCAAGCAATGCTTGGTTACGTTAAGAATGTTCAGCGTGAAGAGATTCGTCAAGGTATCGCCTGTGTTAAACATCAAAACATGTCTGGCTCAGACATGGGTGATGACCACAAAGAATACTTTGCTGGTGAAAATGCTCTTAAAGCTGGCGGCGCGAACAACACGTCTAATCAGTTTGGCTAAGACTGTTTTCTAGAACTTGCTTAGGCATGGCTAGAAACTTAACCATTTGGCATATAAAAGCGACTCCTATGTTAAAGGTGTCGCTTTTTTTATGCACAAGATGTGCGGTATGCCGCGGTGATATGGACGTCAAAGAGAGGCGATGGGAAATATCTAACACCGTTGGTAACACACCAACGGCTTTATACGCTAAAATCCAAGAAGCTTTCTACTGCACACTGATTAAGTGATTTTTGAATATGACTACACCGATTTTATTTCAAGATGCTAAAGATTTATTAACCAAACAAGGCTTTGTTACTAGTAATACATGGTACCACGGCACGTCATCGGCGCTAATAGACTCAATAAAAGAGCATGGTTTGAAGCGTTCAGGTGACCAAGTTATAAAAGTTGCTGCTAAAAAAGTTATGGCAACTATTGGTAATCATTATATACAATCTGTAGAACCGGTGTTCTTAACACAAAGTAAGCAACTGGCTTATTACTGGGCGCAGCAGACTGTCAGAAACCGCAGCGTGAGAATTGAAGGCACAGAACTGCCCACTGTCATCACAGTGAATCTACCAGAGGTTTTGAATAACCAAGTTAAACCCGATGTTGGCGCAGCAAGCCTGTTGCTAGTTAAAGAGGGCGAGGAGTTTATGGTGTTTTTAGCAGGAATTTACTTAGAGAATAACTTTGAAGCCCCAAATATCAATCTAATGACTGCAGATCGCCTAGAGTATTTAAATAAATTAGGTATGGCTTATTGTGATGCAGATATAGCTGCCTCAGCTTTACGCATCCTCTAAATTTAAAACCATGTAAGTGGCCCTTGTTCATGCAAGGCTAACAAGGTACTCTTTTGTTCAGATACTAACGCTGACAGAGATCATTGTATGACGCAGCAACAAGGCCAACGCTTAGATCCGGCTTTTGACGATATTATTGATGCTTGGTTAATAGAGCGACAGTCGTTATTGACTCAATTTGTAGCTCTGCCTCAAATGAGTGTGTCAGATAACGTGGTGCAGACGCTGCATAGCTTTTGTGAGGCAATGGTAGATTACAGTTCCCGTGGTCATTTTAATGTTTATGAGCAGTTGCTCAAGCATATAGCCGAAAACAATGCTCAGCACCTGGACATAACGAATGTGCTGCTGGGTAAAATTCACGATACAACAGACAAAATCGTTATTTTTGATGACGAATATGATGCTGTAGAAAAACTCTCTATACAGGATATTGGTCACTTTAGTGGTCGTCTATCTCGTTTAGGTGAAGTGCTGGCTGAGCGTTTTAATTATGAGGATGAACTCATGATTTTGGTGCAAGAA
>Ga0115004_10004267_pt1 | contig 11432 bp, 8 predicted proteins | sample ArcticOcean_MG_C_10_FD_88737 | JGI IMG/M metagenome (GOLD analysis project Ga0115004, IMG submission 88737) | Marine microbial communities from western Arctic Ocean - ArcticOcean_MG_CB11_90 | ecosystem: Environmental > Aquatic > Marine > Oceanic | place: Arctic Ocean: Canada Basin | collected...
AAAGAAGTTTCTATATCTAAAGAATTATTTTGCTTTATTCTATTAATTTGAAGTATCCCAAGATGAGATGTTTTTGATATTTTAATGTTTTTAAAAATCATTAAATAGATTTAAGTTTTAGTAAATTGACCAGCATATTTAATTTTACCACAATGAAGCGGTTTTTCACGTAAAATATTTATTACAAAATATGCAATTTTGGTGCGGTCGGAGAGACTCGAACTCTCATGGGAAAACCCACACGCCCCTCAAGCGTGCTTGTCTACCAATTTCAACACGACCGCATTGACTATGCGACAATAAATGAATGACAATTACAGTGCAAGTTGATAAACTAGAATGAGTATGTCTACACAAGAAAATTTAAATAACAACACAAACGAGATTTATAAAAAAATCTCTAAATATGTTCCTGAAATTGAATGGAAAATTCATGCTCCATTAATTGAAAAAATTAATAAACTTAAAAAAGAAAAAAATGCAGTAATACTTGCTCATAATTATCAAACTCCTGAAATTTATCATGGGGTGTCTGATATAGCTGCAGACTCTTTAGCTTTAGCAATTGAAGCAGCGAAAACTTCGGCGGATATAATTGTTTTATGTGGTGTACATTTTATGGCTGAGACAGCAAAACTAATGAGTCCTGAAAAAAAAGTTTTAATTCCTGATATGAATGCTGGTTGCTCACTTGCTGCATCTCTAACAGGTGAAGATGTTAGGTTGTTAAAAAAACAATATCCAGGAGTTCCGGTAGTTTCATATGTCAATACTTCGGCGGATGTTAAGGCAGAAACAGATGTATGCTGCACTTCTGCTAATGCAGTAAAAGTAGTAGAATCTTTAAAATCTGATAGAGTAATATTTTTACCAGACCAACACTTGGCAAATTATGTTGCAAAACAAACAAAAGTCAAAATAATTTCATGGAAAGGGTCTTGCATTGTACATGAACAATTTTCAGCAAAAGAAATTCAAGACATTAGAGACGCTAACCCAGGAATTAAAGTAATAGGACATCCTGAATGTCCAAGTGAAGTTCTTGATGCTTGCGATTTTGCAGGATCAACCGGTGGAATGATAGATTACGTTAAAAAAAATCAACCAAAAAAAGTTATGTTGGTTACAGAATGTTCAATGAGTGACAATGTGCAAGCAGATAATCCAAATGTGGAATTTATCAGACCATGTAATCTTTGTCCTTATATGAAAAAAATTACACTGCAAAAAATTTTAGACTGTTTAAAGAATGAAAATAATGAAATTTTTATTGAAGAAAAAATAGCAAAGGCTGCGAGAAAATCAGTACAAAGAATGGCTGAAATTGGCCGTTAATTTTAGTGAATTTAATTAATAAAAATTATATTAATAGACTAGTTAAACAAGCTCTTAATGAAGATTTAAAACCAAACGGTGACATCACTACTAAATTAGTTAATTTCAAAAATAAAAAAACAAAAGCAAAAATAATTGCAAAACAAAATGGGGTTATTGCTGGATTAGATTTCTGTAAAGCTGCTTTCAAACTTGTAGGAAAAGAAACAACTTTCATAAGTAAAGTTAAAGATGGTTCAAAAGTAAAAAAGAATAAGATTATTGCTGAGATAAAAGCTAGAACTAAAACTATTTTAATCGCTGAAAGAACTGCTTTGAATTTTTTAAATCATGCTTCAGGTATTGCTACATTAACTCATCAATTCACTCAAAAAGTAAATAAAAAAACTAAAATTTGTTGTACAAGAAAAACTACACCAAATTTAAGATTATTAGAAAAATATGCTGTTAAAAAAGGCGGGGGCCACAATCATAGATATAATTTAAGTGATGAAATTTTAATTAAAGATAATCATATAAGTGCGGAAGATAATCTAAAAGATTTAGTAAATAAGGCTATTAAGACAAAAAAAAACGTAACAGTAGAGATTGAAAATTTAAAGCAGTTACATCAAGTTCTTGGGCTTAAGTTTAAAAGGATACTATTTGATAATATGAGCACAAAACAATTAAGAAAATGTTTGAAACTTTGTAAAAATAGATATGAAACTGAATACTCAGGCAATGCTGATTTAAATAATATTAAAAAAATATCTAATACTGGAATAAATAGAATCTCGGTCGGTGCCATTACTCATAGCGCTAAATTTTTTGATACAAGTTTAGTGATTTAATTAAGTTTTATGTGGCTTTAATTCAATTAGCTCTTTGGGGGAACTTAAAAGTCAAACCACACAAAACAGGTCATATATATACTTAAAATCTATTTTGAGAATGTGCATTTCCGCACATGTTTCAAAATATGCATGATTGATTTTTTAAATAATATTATTTTATTGTTTTCTAAGTTCCGCTTGCGCAGCTGCTAATCTAGCTACCGGAACTCTAAACGGTGAGCAAGAAACATAATCTAATCCTGTTCTAGAACAAAACTCAATACTTTTAGGGTCTCCACCATGTTCACCACAAATACCAAGTTTTAAATTTTTATTTGCTTTACGACCTCTTTCTGAGGCTATCTCAATTAATTCGCCTACTCCATCTTGGTCGATACTTACAAATGGATCTACTTCAAAGATTTTGTTGTTAATATAGTCATTTAAAAATTTACCAGAATCGTCCCTACTGATTCCTAGTGTCGTTTGAGTTAAATCATTAGTTCCAAAACTAAAAAAATCAGCATGTTTTGAGATAGATCTTGCTTGTAAAGCGGCTCTTGGTAGTTCAATCATGGTTCCAACTATATATTCTATTTTAATTTTATATTTATTTTTAATTTTTTTAGCAATTCTATCGACGAGAGCTCTAAGTATTTTTAATTCGATATCTGTTGAAACTAAAGGTATCATTATTTCTACAAAAGCTCCTTTTGTTTTTTCTTTTTTAAGCTCAACTAATGCTTCGAAAATAGCTTCACATTGCATCTCATAAATTTCAGGAAAAGATATACCAAGTCTACATCCTCTGTGTCCTAACATAGGATTTTCTTCATGTAGTTCTGTAATTCTTTCTTTCACTTCTTTTGCACCCAAATTTAAAGATCTAGCAACGTCTTCAATATCTTTATCTGTCTTAGGTAAAAATTCATGCAAAGGTGGGTCTAACAACCTAACTGTTACTGGCAACCCAGACATTACTTTAAATATTTTTCTAAAGTCATTTTTTTGGTATGGTAAAAGCTTGCTTAATGCGCTGTCTCTATCCTCTTTAGATTTTGATAGAATCATTTGTCTAACTGATAAAATTCTTTCTTCATCAAAAAACATGTGTTCTGTTCTACAGAGACCTATACCCTCTGCTCCAAATTCTCTTGCAGTTTTACTATCACTCTCTGTCTCTGCGTTGGTTCTGACTTTTAATTTTCTAAATTTATCAGCCCATTTCATTATTGTAGAAAAATATCCAGAAATTTCAGATTGAACCGTTGGAACCATTCCTTTCATAACCTTTCCTGTGCCTCCATCAATGGTAATAATCTCGCCTTCTTTAACGACTTCATCTCCAGCTTTAAACTGTTTAGTTTCATAGTCTATTGTAATTTCACTTGAACCTGATACGCAAGGCCTACCCATTCCTCTTGCGACTACAGCAGCATGGCTTGTCATTCCACCTCTAGCTGTTAAAATTCCTTTGGCCGCATGCATCCCATGAATATCTTCTGGTGAAGTTTCCAATCTAACTAAAATAGTGTCTTGCATCATGCTATTTAATCTTTCAGCTTCTTCAGCAGAAAAAACAACTTTTCCGCTTGCTGCGCCAGGTGAAGCAGGCAAACCAGATGCTATAATTTCTTTTTCTACTTTTTCATCTAAAGTTGGATGCAATAAAGTATCTAAAGTGTTGGGATCAACTCTAAGAATAGCTTCTTTTTTTGAAATTAATTTCTCTTTTACCATATCCACAGCAATTTTAATTGCCGCTTTAGCAGTTCTTTTTCCAGATCTTGTTTGTAACATCCAAAGTTTATTATTTTCGACTGTAAACTCAATGTCTTGCATGTCACGATAGTGTCTTTCTAATTTTATAAAAACTTTTACTAATTCTTTATAAACTTTAGGCATAGCTTCTTCCAAAGACTGTTCTTTTGATCCAGATTCTTTTTTTGCTTTTTTTGTTATATGTTGAGGTGTCCGTGTGCCCGCAACAACATCTTCTCCTTGTGCATTAATTAAAAACTCGCCAAAAAAAGCTTTAGCTCCAGTTGAGGGGTTTCTAGTAAAAGCAACTCCTGTGGAGCAATTACTTCCCATATTTCCAAAAACCATAGCCTGAACATTAACTGCTGTACCCCAGTGATCTGGTATTTGATTTAATTTTCTATAAGTTTTTGCTCTTTGACTGTCCCACGATAAAAATACTGCTGTGATAGCGCCATAAAGTTGTTTTTGAACATCTTGAGGAAAATCAATTTTTTTTTCTTTTTTTACCAACTCTTTAAAATCTTTTATTAAACCGTCCCAATCATTTTCCTCTAGTTCGGTATCCAATAAAACACCTTTGGTTAACTTATAGTTATCAATCATCTCTTCGAAAAGATGTCCCTTAATACCCAAAACTACATTACTATACATTTGAATAAATCTTCTATAGCTGTCTTTAGCAAATCTTCCATTGGAAGTTTTTTTTGTTAATGCTTTAACTGTATTATCATTTAAACCTAAGTTCAGAATGGTATCCATCATTCCTGGCATTGAAATTCTTGCTCCTGACCTAACCGAAACTAACAAAGGATTACTTAGGTCTCCAAATTTTTTTCCTGTTTTTTTTTCAATATTTTTTAATTCTTTTTGAATATTATTATTAATCTTAGATGGTATTTTTTTTTTATTTTTATAAAAGATTGCACAAACATCGGTAGAAATAGTGAATCCAATTGGTACTGGTAGGCCTAATTTTCCCCTTTCACCTAAATTGGCTCCTTTACCTCCTAAGATATTTTTTTTGTTTTTCAGTTTTTTTGATTCTTTGTCCTCGAAACTAAATATAACTTTTTTCACTATAAGCCCTCTAATTTTGAAAAATTGATAAAACTATTAAATACATTACAAAACATTTTTAATAATTCTAATCTATTATTTTTAATATCATTATTTTCATCATTTACCTTAACATTGTCAAAAAAATTATCTGTGAATGCTTTTGTTTCTGATAGTTGAATGAGCATGTTTTCGTAGTTTTTTTTATCTTCTTTGACTGTAAAGGCTTTACGAATCTCATTTATTTTTTCAAATAAAGCTTTTTCTTCCTCCTGCCTAAATAATATTGCATCGGGTGTACCAGTGATTCCTTTTTCAGCTTTTTCAATAATATTAAATGCTCTTTTATAGGAACTGATAGCATTTTTCCCGACATCTTTATTAATGTATTTATTCATTATTATATTTTTTTTAAAAAGGTCTAAATAATCATCACTTGTGTGTGAACTAATAGAGGCTTCTATAATGTCATTTTTAATTTTTTTTTCTTTAAGAATATTACGCATTCTATCTTTTAAAAAAACTTATATTTCTTTTTCAACTTTATATTTCTCTATTTTTACACCCTGTTCTTCGAATAGTCTGATGCAGCAACTAATCAAATCTCTTAACTTTATTTTTAGATTATTCTCTATAATTATTCTTAATAATCCGATAGCCGACCTTCGTAAAGCAAATGGATCTTTTGAACTAGTTGGTTTTTCATTAATTAAAAAAAAACCTACTAAGCTATCTATTTTATCAACTATAGAAATAGAATAACTTATTGGTTTTTTTGGAACTGGTGAGGAAATTCCTATTGGAAGATAATGGTCACTTACAGAGCTAGAAACATCTTCTTCAAATCCTTGTTCTAAAGCAAAGTATTTTCCCATTACACCTTGCAACTCTGGATACTCGGCTACTAAATCTGAACATAAGTCAGATTTTGAAATTGAAGCTGCAATTTGTATTTTTTCTTTATTAATATTTAATTCATCAGATAATAATGAAGCTAATTTTCTTATTCTTTGTGTTTTATCATAAACCGTTCCAATCTTTTCATAAAAGATTATTTTTTTTAATTTCACGATTTGTTTAATTAAATTTTTAGACTTGTCCTTATCCCAAAAAAATTTAGCATCGGCCAGTCTTGCCTCCACAACTTTTTTATTTCCTTCCTTAATGTAATTTAAATTATCAGCCTTATTTGTTACAACTAAAAAAAAATTAGTTAATCTATTTTTGCTATCGAAAAGTGGAAAAAATCTTTGATGACTTTGTAGAGTTGATATAATTATTTCACTCGGCATATCTAGATAACTTTTATTAAACTCTATTAATAGAACATTTGGATTTTCAACAATATTAACAACTTCTTCTAGGAGTCTATTGTTAAAATTTTCTTTATAATTTTTTATTTTACAAATTCCTCCAAATCTTTTTAAAATTTTTTTCTTTCTTTCATCTTGATTTAATATAATCTTATTTGCCTTTAAGAATTTTTGATACTCATCAAAGTTTTTAACTTTTCTAAATTTTATATCTAGATCTTTCTCGATAACTAAAGTATCTTTAGATTTTAAATGCCCATAACTAAAAGATAAATGTTTTTTATTGAAGATTGCTAAAATAGATCTTAAAGGTCTTCCCCACATTAGGCTATTGTTCGACCACTTCATTGATTTTTTCCAACTTAGTGATGCCATAGAATTTAACACGGTTTTGATTAACAAATCTTTGGCCCATAGTTCTTTGGGCTTGGTTTTAACAAAGTAAAATTTTCCTTTATCATTTTCTTTTTCAAAAACATCTTTCTTTGACGCATTTTGAGCTCTTATAAAGGAATTCAATACGTCTTCAATAACACCTACTTTAGGTCCTTTTATTTCTTTTGCAGGAATTTTAACTTTGTCATCAATGCCAATTATTAAAATTGTCAATCTTGTTGGAGATGAATAAGCTGATATAGACTTAAATTTTAAATTTTCTTCTTCTAATAATTTTTCTATTTTTTCTTTAAGTTCTTTTCTTGCGTTTATTTGTAATTGTGGTGGTATTTCCTCGCTATAAAGTTCAAGTAAAAATTCTGACATATGTTAAATTTGTGTAGCTAACCAAGCGGCTCCTGAACCTTTTGCAAGCTCTCTAATTCTATTAATATACCCTGTTCTCTCTGCAACACCTATTATTCCTCTAGCATCTAATAAATTAAATAAATGGCTGGCTTTTAAACATTGATCGTAAGCTGGTAGAGAAAGTTTTTTTTCTAGTAAAGCCTTGCATTCTTTTTCAGCTATATTAAAATTATTTAGTAAGTCTTCAGTATTAGCAAAGTCAAAATTGTATGCTGAAAATTCTTTTTCTGCCTGAAGAAAAATCTCTTTATATTTAATCCCATCATTATTCCAATCTAAATCAAATACATTGTCTTTTCCCTGAACAAACATACAAAGTCTTTCTAAACCATAAGTTAATTCAACAGGCACAGGTTTGCACTCGATTCCTGTCATTTGTTGAAAATATGTAAATTGAGTTACTTCCATTCCATCACACCAAATTTCCCATCCCAAACCTGATGCCCCTAGTGTAGGACTTTCCCAGTCATCTTCTACAAATCTTATATCATGATTTTTTACATCAATATTTATTGCCGCTAAACTTTTTAAATAAATCTGTTTTATATTATCAGGTGAGGGTTTGATAATAACTTGAAATTGATAATAGTGCTGAAGTCTGTTTGGATTTTCGCCATACCTTCCATCAGTTGGTCTTCTTGAAGGCTGAACATATGCCGCTTTCCAAGGCTTAGTGCCTAGGGATCTTAATGTAGTCGCTGGATGAAAAGTACCAGCTCCAACTTCTAGGTCATAAGGTTGAAGAATTACACACCCATATTTTCCCCAGAATTTTTGCAAATTCATTATTATGTCTTGAAAAGATAAAAAGTTTTTATTTTTAATTTTTTTTTCTTTTTTACTTGGCATTTATAAACCAAATTTTTGCCACATTGATTTTTCTTCTAAAGTATTAACAAAATTATTTAACAAGTCCTCTTTAGAAGAAGATAATTTTTTTGCAATAAATCCTTTATGTTTTTCAAATTTTTTAATTACTACTTTTTCTCCAAACTTTTTTTTTAAAATTTGATCTGCATTTCCTATTCCATCTATCAATCCAAGTTTCAAAGCAGCAGATCCTGTCCAAAACTCTCCAGTAAAAATATTATTTTTTTCTGGTTCTTTTAATTTTGATCCTCTGCTTTGTTCTACAACTTTAATAAAATCAGAATGTAATTCAAGCTGTATACTTTTAAGTCTTTTAATATCCTCATCTTTTTCTTCAACAAATGGATCGAGTGTACTTTTATTTTTTCCAGCAGTGTATACTCTACGCTCAATGCCAATTTTTTTAATCAATTCTTTAAAACCAAAAGATGCGGAAATTACTCCGATAGATCCAATTATAGAACTAGAGTTGGCGTAGATTTCATCTCCTGCGCATGAAATTAAATAACCTCCAGATGCAGCTACGTCCTCTGCAAAAATTATAACCTTAATTTTATTTTTGTCTGCTAGCTGTCTAATATAGCTGTAAATTAAGTGAGATTGAACAGGAGAACCCCCAGGGGAATTTATTGATATCGCAACATGTTTAATTTTTTTAAAAGAGAAAGCTTTTTTTAGAATATCATGCTGACTAGCAAGATCCATGCCTTGCTTAAATTTTCCGGCAGAACCAATAATACCTGTTAATCTAACGTGAGGTACTACAGTTTTTTTTTTGAAAATTGAAAACATTTTATTTTTGATTATTATTATTATTCTTATATCAGTACAAGTTTCAAATTTTAAATATTTATTACGCTACCTATAGTTGTATCTAAGGTGCGTCACCAGGGTTTGATTTAGAATTTTATTAGTATTAAAAACAACTATAATTGGTTTATGGGATCAGTAATACCATTAAAAAAATCTGCTAATTCTGCTTATTTAGATTTAAAAAATCTTATGGGTAAAAAAATTTCAAAAGTAGAAGAATTGATAGAAGTAAAAATTAAAAGTGAAGTTAATCTGATTAAAACAATGAGTGACCACCATCTTAAATCTGGTGGTAAGAGATTAAGGGCTTTATTAACTTTAGGAGCAGCAAAATTATCAGGTTACGAATTTGGTGATAGAGATATTAATTTAGCAGCATGTGTTGAATTAATTCACGCTGCAACACTATTACATGATGATGTTATTGATGAAAGCGTATTACGCAGAGGTCTTAAAACAACAAACTCGATTTGGGGTAATCAATCCTCAATATTAGTAGGTGATTATTTGTTAAGCAGATGTTTTGAAATTATGGTTGACGATGGCGATCTTGAAATTCTTAAACTACTTTCCTCTACTTCTGCTAAAATTGCACAAGGAGAAGTTTTACAACTTCAACATAAAGGAGAGGCAGATTTGTTAGAAGATACTTACATAAAAATTATTAGTTTAAAAACTGCTGCTCTTTTTTCAGCAGCAACTAAAACAGGTGCTTGTATAGCAAAAAAAAATGAGAAGGAAAAAAATGCTTTAGAATCTTATGGAAAAAATTTAGGCCTAGCATTTCAAATTGCTGACGATGCTTTAGATTATTACGCAAAAGAAAAGTTATTCGGAAAAGAAATCGGAAAAGATTTTTTTGAAGGTAAAGCGACTTTGCCTCTAATTATAATTTTTCAAAAAGGAAATGATGAAGAAAGAAGTTTCCTTTTAGAGATTTTAAAAAAAGAAAAAAGAAATGAAGATGATTTTAGTGAAACACTTGTTTTAATAAATAAATATCGAGCTGTTGAGGCTAGCCTTAAAAGAGCTGAATATTTCGTAAACGTTTCTTATGATGCCTTGGGAATATTTCCAGATAGTAACGATAAAAAAATTCTGCAAAATTTAACTGGTTTTAGTCTTAACAGGTCATACTAAGGGTATAAAATTTTTTTTATCCATTTTTTATTTTCTTTTACATAATTTAACCTTTCATGAATTCTATTTTCACCATCAACCCAAAATTCTATCTGCGTGGGATGCAATCTCCATCCAGCCCAATGTGGTGGTCTTGGAACATTTAATTCATTAGGATATTTTTTTTTAAATTCTTCAATTTTTTTTAAGAATATTCCTCTGTTATCCATTGGCTCTGACTGTGATGAAGCCCATGCTGAAATTCTACTTCCATAGGCTCTTGAATTATAATATTCATCAGACTCTTTATCAGAAACTTTTTTAACTTCACCAACAATTCTCACTTGTCTTCTTAAGGTTTTCCAATGAAAGCACATTGAAGCAAATTTATTATTTTTTAAATCATTTCCTTTTTTACTATTAAAATTTGTATAAAAAACAAAACCATCATTGCTTAGTCCCTTCAATAAAACCATTCTAACACTTGGTTGATGATTGGTGTTTACGGTGCCTAAAGCGACAGCGTTTGGGTCGTTAATTTCACTTTTCTTGGCTTTATCAAACCATTTACTGAACAAATCTATAGGATTGTTCAAATCTTCAAAACAATTGTCTAAACCGAGGGAATTTTTATTATTTTTTTGATTCATATATTCTCTAAAATAATTTATACATTATAAATATGTCTTTTAATACTTTTGGTAAAATATTTAGGTTCACAACTTGGGGAGAATCTCATGGTCCCGCTATTGGTTGTGTAATTGATGGGTGTCCCCCAAATATATTGATATCTGAAAAAGAAATACAAATAGATATGAATAGAAGAAGACCTGGACAATCAAAATTTACTACCCAAAGAAAAGAGTCAGATAAGGTTGTTATACTTTCAGGCGTTTTTGAAGGAAAGACTACTGGAACTCCAATTTCAATAATTATTTATAATGAAGATAAGAAATCAAGAGACTACGAATCTATAAAAAATAAGTTTAGACCAGGTCACGCAGATTTTACTTATTTTAAAAAATATGGAATTAGAGATTTTAGAGGTGGTGGAAGACAATCTGCTAGAGAAACAGCTTGCAGAGTAGCTGCGGGTGCTGTTGCTAGAATAGTATTAAAAAAATTAATTGGTTTAAAATTTAATGTAATTGGTGCTGTAACTCAATTAGGTCTTATGTCTTGTGATAAAAACAATTGGAATAATAATGAAATTAGAAAAAACCCATTTTTTTGCCCAGATAAAAAATCTGTAAAATTGTGGGAAAAATATTTATTAGCTGTGAGAAAATCCGGTTCATCGTGTGGTGCAATAATAGAATTAAGAGCATCCGGTATCCCTGTGGGATTAGGGGCTCCTATTTATTCAAAACTAGACACAGACATGGCAGCTGCTTTAATGAGTATAAATGCAGTTAAAGGTGTAAATATTGGATCTGGTATGAACTCTGCTTTTTTAAGTGGTGAAGAAAATTCAGATGAAATAAGAATTAAATCAGGTAAAACTAAGTTTAAATCTAATCACGCTGGTGGAATTTTAGGTGGA
>Ga0115004_10004268_pt1 | contig 11430 bp, 8 predicted proteins | sample ArcticOcean_MG_C_10_FD_88737 | JGI IMG/M metagenome (GOLD analysis project Ga0115004, IMG submission 88737) | Marine microbial communities from western Arctic Ocean - ArcticOcean_MG_CB11_90 | ecosystem: Environmental > Aquatic > Marine > Oceanic | place: Arctic Ocean: Canada Basin | collected...
ATAAGACATATAGGTCAAGAAAATGCAAAATTGTTAGCAAAACATTTAAAAACACCTAATAATTTTTTTAAGTTATCAGACTGTAAGGATTTTGATATATTATCAAATATTGATGGAATTGGTGAAACACAGATTAAATCTATAGAAAATTTTTTTTCAAATAAAATTAATCAAAATGTTTTATCGGAACTTAAAAATAATCTTACAATCTTAAAAGCAGTCATTACAAATAAGGATGGTTCTTTAAAAAACAAAACATTCATGTTGACTGGAAAATTAAAGAATATAAGTAGGGCTGAGGCAAAATCTTTAATTGAAAATAATTCAGGCAAGATAATAAGCAATGTAAATAAAAAACTTGATTATTTAATAACAGGAGAAAAACCAACTATAAATAAAATCAATTCTGCCAATGAATTAAAGATTAATGTTATTAGTCAAGAAGAGTGGATGAAAATGTTAAATAAGACTAGCTAACCATTTTCTTTCTTTTAAATTTAGAAACTTAGAATACTGGGTATAAATATTTAAATGATATTTAAATAAATAATCTTTTTCATTTTTATCTAACAAGTTAAAATTAATTAAGTCTTTTTCTATTGGAGCCAATGTTAAATTTTCAAATATAAGATTTTTTTTATATTGTTTTATATAAATTAAATTTTCAATTCTAATTCCATAATGATTTTTTTTATAATATCCTGGCTCATTACTTAAAATCATACCTTTAGTTAACTTAATAGTATTAAATTTAGATATAGATTGGGGTCCTTCATGAACATTTAAGTAAAAACCAACGCCATGACCTGTCCCGTGTGAGTAGTCTAACCCATCCTTTTTCAAAAATTTTCTAGCTCGAATATCAATTTTTTTACCTGTATTATCCTTCATCAAGTTAGTTTTTACTACAGCGATATGGCCTTTTAGAACTTTTGTAAAATTATCCTTAATTATTTTTTTTTGATTTGTAAAACAAATGGTTCTTGTGACATCTGTAGTGCCATACTTGTATTGCCCGCCAGAGTCACATAAAAATATATCTTTTTTGTTTATGGTTTTGGTATTTCTTTTTGTAGCTCTATAATGCACAATGGCACCATTTGAGCCTGCTCCTGCTATAGTATTAAAACTTGGAAATAAATAGTTTTTATTTAATTTTCTAAATTTCTCTAATTTATTTTGAGCATCTACTTCAGTTATTTTTCTTTTATTTTCATGTTTTATCCAATAAATAAATCTAGTTAATGCTAAGCCATCTTCAATATGTGCATTAATCATATTTCTAATTTCTGTTGAATTTTTTATTGATTTATATTTATAACAAGGGTCATTCATTTCTTTAATTTTAAAATTAGATCTAATAATTTGTTCATTAAAAATTGAACACGATTGCGTATCTATTAAAAAATATTTCCCCTTTAATCTATTTATTAAAGCTTTAAATTGCTCTGGTTCAACTAGTTGATTTAAATATATTTTCTTTTCTTTTCTTAACACAGAAGTTTTTTGTTTATTGCTTATAAAAAATAATTTTTTATTCTTTCCAATTATAATACGGCAATTTGGTATAGGGCTGTTTGGATTATCGTATCCCCTTATATTTAAAAGCCACGCAACATTTTCAGGCGCACTTATGAAAAGATAATCAGTTTTACTTTTTTTTAAAAAATTTACAACTTTATTAATTTTAGATTTATAATTTTCACCAGTTATATTCTTACTTAATGAAAAAAAAGATTTAGTCTTAATTATTTTAGGTTTATATATTTTGTCAATTAAATTTTCATTTATAAATTTTAGTTTAACTGCATCTGAAAAAAAATACTTAATTTGTTTGTTTGTAAACAATTTTGGATCTAACCCTAAAGTTAAACCTTTAATTATTGAGGGACTTAAACCTTTATTGGTTTCAATAATCTTAAAACTTTGTGCACATTCATTTTCTGCTTGAATTGTATATCTTCCATCTACAAATAAATAATTTTTATTCTTTAAAATAACAGCAATACCCGCAGATCCTGTAAAACCAGAGATTGTTTTTAATCTATCTATAATCGAATATTCTGAAAAAAACTCATCATTTTTTGGAATTAAATACCCATCAATATTATGTTCTTTAAATTTATCTCTTAAAATTTTAATTCGTTTTTTTATCATTTAATCCTTTTTTGGTACCTAATCCATCCGGGGCTTTTAGTTCCCTCATCAATTTCAAAATCTTGATTAAACTCAAAATCTTCCTCTTCTTTATTTTCATCAAAAAATGAATTTTTTTCTATATATTTTTCGGGCAGTTCTTCAATAAAACGTGAGGCCATACTGTCGATCCAATTCCCTTGATAAAATCTATTCATTGCAAACGATATAAGGGCTTTTTTTTTAGCTCTAGTTATCCCAACATAAGCTAATCTTCTTTCCTCTTCGAGCCCATTTTGTCCCTTTTCTTCAATTGATTTTTGATGAGGAAAAAGACCTTCTTCCCAGCCAGGTAAGAAAACAACATCAAATTCTAGTCCTTTTGATCCGTGCATTGTCATCATGTTAATTTTTTCACCATCCCAATCTTGGTCTATGGAGGTTGCTAATGATACATGTTCTAAAAAATTTTCCAAACCATCAAACTCCTTCATAGCGCTCAAAAGTTCTTTAATATTCTCTAGCTTACCTTCATTATCAATATCTTTTTTATTCTTAAGCATAGCTGAATAACCCGATTCATCTAAAACTAATTGTAATAATTTAACATGATTAATTTTTTTAACATTTATATCATTTCTCCATTTATCTATAAAAAACAAAAACGAGCTAAGGCCAATTTTGGTTTTTGGTTTTATTAAGTTTTTTTCAATCAATTTTTTTGCAGAAATTTCTAAACTTACTGAATTTACTTTTGAGAATTCATGTATTAACTTTATAGTACTTTCCCCTATAGATCTTTTAGGGTTATTTACTATTCGATCAAAAGCTAAATCATCCTTTGGTTGATGAATTAATCTTAAATACGCAACACAATCTTTAACTTCTGCTCTTTCGTAAAATTTAGTACCACCTAAAATTCTATAAGGCATTCCAATTTTTAAAAAGCGTTCTTCAAATTCTCTCGTTTGAAATATAGCTCTAACTAAAATAGCAATATTATTAAAAGAATACTTGTTTTTTAGTTTTTTTTCTATTTCATCAGAAACTCCTGTTGCCTCATCTTTACCGTTCTTAAAACAATTAAGTGTTACCAAATCACCTTCCTCCATCGTAGTTTTTAAAGTTTTTCCAACTCTATTTTGATTATTTGAGATGAGGTTTGAGGCAACTGACAAAATATTTTGAGAAGACCTATAATTTTCTTCTAATCTAATTACTTTTGAATTTTTATAAACTTGATCAAACTCTAAAAAATTTTTAATTTCTGCTCCACGCCAACTATAGATTGATTGATCATCATCTCCAACACAACATATATTCTTATATTTTTCTGATAACAAATAAAGCCATCTACTTTGAATGTAGTTTGTATCTTGATACTCATCCACTAATATATATTTAAAATTATTTGAATAAATTTCTCTTATATCTGAATTTCTCTCAAAAATTTTTACAACATGTAAAATCAGATCACCAAAATCACAAGCATTTAAATCTAATAATTTTTGTTGATAAATTTTATATAGAGGTAACACAGTTTTTTCATATATATCATTTTTATTAATTATAACTTCATCAGGATAAAAACCTTTATTTTTCCACCTATCAATTATTGACAAAATATATTTTGGCGCCAGTTGCTTGATGTCTATATTTTCTGCCTTACATATATTTTTAATTAACCTTGTTTGATCATCTGTGTCTATAATTGTAAAATTTGATGTTAAGCCCACAGCACTTGCATGTTTTCTTAAAAGTTTTGCACAAATTGAATGAAATGTGCCAAGCCAAGATAGTCCAATAGCCTCTGAGTTGAGTATTGAACTTACTCTGTTTTGCATTTCTTTAGCTGCCTTGTTTGTAAATGTGACTGATAGTATTTGATTAGGAAATGCCTTTTTTTCTTTAATGATATGAGCTATTCTTGATGTTAGAACTTTAGTTTTACCAGATCCTGCACCAGCAACTATTAATAAAGGCCCATCCAGATATAAAACAGCTTCTTTTTGAGCATTATTAAGGTTATTTAAATATTCAGTGTTTATCATTCTATAATTTTCAATATAAGACTTCTAAATTCTAATGAAAAATATTAAGCAGAAATTTGATCATATCTATAACCGCTATCAGTTTTTACTCAGAAAGACTTTATTAAAGGTTAAGAAAAAAACATATAATTCCTATGTTCATAAGTCTAATCCAAGTATTAGTAATTTTAATAAGTATTTTATAGCCTCAATTTCTTTATTATTTTTATATTTATTTTATTTATCTATACCAGCCTTATACGACAAAAACTGGATTCAAAAAACAATTGAAAGCGACTTGTTAGATGAATTTAAAATAAATTTTAGCACATCATCAGAAATTTCTTATGAAATTTTACCATCACCTCATTTTACTGTCAAAAATGCTAAGATTTATAATGATGATGTAGACCTGCCCAAAGAACTCTCAGAAATTAAAGAATTGAAGATTTTTGTACATCAAAATAATTTTTTTAATAAAGAAAAATTAAAAATTAAAAGAATCTCAATTAATAACGCAAATTTTAATTTACAAAAAAATGATCTAAATTTTTTAGATAATCTTTTTAACAATAAGTTTTCTAAAAAAAAAATCACTATTAAAAAAAGTAATATTTTCTTTAAGGATAATGATGATGAAATTGTTACTATTTTTAAAATACCAAAAGGTTCTTTATTTTATGACAGTGATGACTCTTCTAATGTAGTACTTTTTAAGGGAGAGACCTTTAATGTTCCCTTTGATTTTAAAATGATTAAAGACCTTTCAGTTATTGGAAATACAATAACTAGAATTAAAGCTAAAAAACTTAAGATTAAATTTATAAATGATTCTAAAAAAATCTCTGCTGAAGTTACAAAAGGAACAAATATATTAATTTTTAGGGAAAGTAAATTAATGACAAATTACGAGAAACAAAAAAATGTATTCTCATTTAAATCAAAATATTCACAATTAAAAAATTCAAATATTAATTATTTAGGAAAAATAACACTTGCTCCATTTAGTTTGAATCTTGATATAAATGTCGATAAAATAAAATTTAAGAGTTTTTTAAAAAATGAGTCTACTTTTTTAGAATTTTTTAAAAACGAATTTATGTTTAATAAAAATTTAAGTGTAAATATTTTAGTTAATTCAAAAGAAAATTCATATAATAAAGTTTTTAATAAAGCAAAAGTTGTTCTTAATATTAATAATGGTGAAATTAACCTGAATAATTCTAGTTTGGTTAATAACAAGTTTGGTGTATTAAAAGTTGAAGATAGCAAGCTGTTACTTGAACAAGAAAATTTAATCCTAGAAGCTAATTTGAATCTTAATATAGAAGATTTAAATGGATTCTATTCTGCATTTTTAGCGCCTAAAAAATTAAGAAGACCGATTAAAAATATTTTTATAGGAATTAAATATAATTTTTTTGATGATAGCTTGATTATAAATAGTTTTAGAACTGATAATTTAAAACAAAATAATGAAATTAAAAATATACTAAATAGTTTTAATAACTCAGGTATTAATACTACTAAAAATTTTATTAACAAAAGAAGTCTGCTTATTCAATTACTCTCTGCTTACGCTGGGTAAATCATTTTTTTAGGATCTACTATACGGTCATAATCTTTTTCATTAATAAGTCCTGTCTTTAGAGTCTCATGTTTTAAAGTTGTGTTATTTTTTAAAGCAGTTTTTGCAATTTTAGCAGCATTATCATAGCCAATGTTTGGGGCTAAAGCAGTAACTAACATCAAGGAGTTGTCCAAATGCTCTTTAATTTTTTTTTTATTAGCTTTAATTCCTTTAACACAATAAATAGCAAAATTTTTTGTGCTATCAGCAATTAAATCTATTGACTGGAGTACATTATGAGCAATTACAGGTTTAAACACATTTAATTCAAAGTGCCCATGCGATCCAGCTAAAGTAATCCCAGTATGATTGCCTATTACCTTAACACAAACCATAGTTACAGCCTCGCATTGTGTTGGGTTTACCTTTCCGGGCATAATAGATGAGCCAGGTTCATTTTCAGGAAGTATTAACTCACCATATCCAGCTTTTGGTCCAGAACCTAAAAATCTTATATCATTTGAAATTTTCATTAACGCAACAGCACAGGTGTTTAAAGTCCCAGAGAAATTTACAATAGAATCGTGAGCAGCCAGTTCAGCAAATTTATTTTTTGCCGGTTTAAAAGGAATTTTTGTATAACTTGCTATTTCTTTAATAATCTTCTTATCAAAATCTTTTCTTGAATTTATTCCAGTACCAACAGCAGTCCCACCCTGTGCAAGAAAATATATTTCTTTTAACGCATATTCTATTCTTTCAATACATTTCTCTAGCTGCGCATGGTATCCTGAAAATTCTTGACCAAGTGACAGAGGAGTAGCATCTTGCAAATGAGTTCTTCCAATTTTAATAATATTTTTAAATTCTTTAGATTTTTTATTTAATTCTTTTTCTAATAATCTTAAACTTGGTAAAAGTTTGTTAAGAGTTTCTTGAGCAACAGATATGTGCATGGCTGTTGGAAAAACATCATTTGTAGATTGAGACTTGTTTACATGATCGTTTGGATGGACAGGTTTTTTTGAACCTTTTTTTCCACCCAGCATTTCAATCGCCCTATTTGCAATTACCTCATTTACATTCATATTGGTTTGAGTACCAGAACCAGTTTGCCAAACTTTTAAAGGAAAATTTTCATCAAGCTTGCCTTTAATTACCTCATCTGAAGATCTTATTATTGAATCTTTTATTTTTTTTTCTATTTGTTTATCTTTAAAGTGAACTATTGCAGCTGATCTTTTGATAATTGCAATAGATTTAATAATTGAAATATTGACTAAAATTTTTCCAATATTAAAAAATTTATTAGACCTTTGGGTAGATGCACCCCAATATTTATCACTTGGTACGTTAATACTTCCTATGCTGTCAAATTCTTTTCTTAATTTCATTGATTAACACCTCATTAATATTTTATTATATTTATACATTAAATTTTAAAAAACTTATAGGAGCTAAATGACAAATTTTGACAAAGTAAAAAATTTCATGAAAACTTTTGATCAAGAGGTTAAAAAAACACCATCTTTTAGCACTGATAAGATTAATAAACTTAGATATGATTTAATAAAAGAAGAATTAGATGAACTTAAAGTCGCAATGGTAAATAATGACCTTTTAGAAGTTGCTGATGCTTTAACAGATATATTGTATGTAACGTATGGTGCGGGTCATGCATTTGGAATTGATCTTGATAAATGTTTTGAAGAAGTTCAAAGCTCAAATATGAGCAAATTAGATGAGAACGGTAAACCAATTTATAACGAATCTGGAAAAGTAATGAAGGGTCCTAATTATTTTAAACCTAATTTAAGCAAATATTTAGATAAGTAATTTATTTAAGTAAGAGTTTTGTAAATATCTTTATATTTTTTTGATATTTTTTCATATGAAAATTCTTGAGCAATTTTGTTTCTTATATTTTTTGACATTTTATTATTAATTGTCTCATTACAAAGTAAATTTATTCCGTTAGCTAAATCATCGGTGTTTAGATATTCCGCTAAATATCCATCTTCTTTATGATTGATTATATCTTCTACACCAGTATCTTTAAAACTAACACAGGGTAAGGAGCAACCACCAGCTTCTAAGGGTACTTGGCCAAGACACTCTAGTCTACTAGGCATTATTAAAATATCACAAGCAGAATATATTGTTTTAATTAAATCATAATTATTAATGGGTTTTTTTTTGTCAAATGTTCTAAAATTATATTCATATTTATTTTTAATTTCCTCTAAACCCTCTGTATTACCCAAAATTACTATTTCAAAATCTTTTATATTTAAATCTATTTTTGATACTGCTTCTAACAACAAATCAAATCCTTTTCTCTTGTCTCCAATTCCGTTAAAAGCACTAAATAAAAAATATTTTTTATCTTCATTGAAATTTATAATTTTTCTTGCAGATATTTTTCCAATGCTTTTCCATTCATTAGCATCAATAGCAAGTGGTACGGTGAATATCTTATTATCTTTAAAAATGTAACTTTGTTTGACCAATCTTTCTAGCCATTTACTTACACAAATTACTACAATATCATTACTAAAGTATTTCTTTTTTCTATTTAAAACCCAGTTTTCAATATTAAATATTTTTTTTTCGTCGAATTTTTTATTATGAAATTTATAAAAGTCATTTTCTGTATAATGAGTACTACCTGCAAACGGCCACATATCGAGTAGCGTCCAAACTATAGGTTTATTGATTTTATTTATTTCTTTTAATGAAATCATTTCATTACAAATCCAATGTAAATTTATTATGTCAGCTTTTGAGTTGTTAATTGTATTATGCAACTTAGATGGAAATATAGAAATGGAATCTTTGTAGATATCATTTGCTCCTAATAATTTTTTTAGATAAATTGAGAATATTTTTTTTATTTTATGAAAATATAAGCTAAACAAATTTTTAAATTGAGGTGTTACATATATATCATTAACTTTTTTTTCATTTACTAGTAGTTCAGATTCTACATTATTGCTATTTAGTGCTTTCACCAATCTATTGACTGCAACAGAAGCACCTCCTTGAGTTTGATGGTAATTTACGTGTAAAATTTTCATTCAAATATTACTTTTTATAACTTAAGTTTTTTTTAATTTTTAAATAGGAATTATTAATACCAATTTTAGAATTAATTATTAAAACATTTTTTTTTCTTAGTTCAGACATAGTAAGAGTAAAAATTATTTTTTCTTCATTTTTTTTTATTTTTAATTTATTTTCTTTATTTTTTTTTCTTTTTTCAAAAAAGACCAATATTTGAGGTAATTCAATTGTATTTAGGTATTTTTTAATTATTTTCTTCTTATCTTTTTTCTTATAGCAATAAATAAATAATCTTTGTATTAAACCTTCGCTATCAATTAATATTTTTTGATGTTTAATTTTTTTTGCATAGTGGTTAACATAAATTTCTTCATTTGCCCAATTTTCGAAAATTTTCTTACTGCTAATATCAAAATTACTATCTTGTATTAATTTTTTTATTAAAATTTTTTTTCTATTTAATCTATAATTTGATTTAATAGATTTTTTAGTTTCAATTGTTTTTATCTTAATTAATCCATAAAATACTTTTTTTATTTTATTTATGATGTGGATATTTTTAATTTTTTGAATTTGCTTTAACTTAATAAATCTATAAAAAATTTTTAGAAAGATATTCCTATCACTTATCAGGTTGTATAAAGATTTATAGTCAAGAATTTTAAAAGAAAAATAATTCTTTAGTTTATTCTTGAAATAACTTTTCCCAAAACCTGATGGACCAAAAAATTCAATTATAATCATTTTTTATTTGTAGAACGCTAATCTTATTTATCATGCTTTTAATTTTTATACCTATTATCATTACTTTTATCTTAAGTTAAGGGGTGTTCTGTTTCCCGGTGCCCCGGACCGTGCTTATATAATCCTTATTTTGCAACAAAGTTGATTCAACTTAATCTAGAAATTTAAAAGAAATTACGAGTCAATTACGAGTCAGTTTTGTGCTAGAGTTTTGATTAATGAAAAAGATTTTAGGGATAGTTTTTTTAACTTTGATAATGTTTAATCCAGTTAAATCTGGAATTTATGGTGAAGGCAAATTAAAATTATCAGATAATATAGTTAGATATTTTATGCAGTATATAAAAGGAGGAAATGGCAAGTATCCCTCGGACTTTTATATTACTACAGATGGAATGGACGCAACCTACTGGACTTGTATAGCTCAATCTAATTGTAAACCAGGTTCTGTAAAAATTGACAAGATAAGTTGTGAACAACAAACTGGAAAACCTTGTGAAAAATTTGCGAGAAAAAGACAGATTAAATGGAAAAATGGAATTAACCCTGGCAAAGGAAAAGTGTCTACAATAAGTTCTAAGCTTGATATAAATGAATTAAAAGTAAAATTAACAGAACTTGGTTTTTACGGTAATAGTGCATCGTCAGCCACTACTACACCTAAAATTACTAAGAAGAAAAAAGAAGTTAAAAAAGTTGTAAAAAAATATGAACCTAAAGGTGAGAGATCTATCGCATTAAGTTGGGAAGGTTATGAAGATTTAATTGCTGGTACAGTTAATTTTGATGAAACAGATTATAAAGGTACTTTAAATGCACCATTACCAAATAACGATGGGACTTGTGATGGAACTTATTCACTTCAAAAAGGTGGAAAAGGAACGTGGCAGATTGCTTGCTCAAATAATATGGGTGCAGCAGGTACTCTGAAATGGACTGAGAAAGGTGGTGTTACTGGAATTGGTAGAGATCACAATGATAAGAAAGTTAAGTTTACAGTTTCAAAAAATAGCTAAGTTGAAATTACGCCCAGAGTACGCTCAAAACTAACCTAAGCCTTAATCAGTATTATAAATAAAGAAAAGTAGGAAAGTAGTAAGGGGCGTTCTGTTACCCGGTGCCCCAGACCGTGCTTCTATAATCCGTATTTTGCAACAAAGTTGCTTTAGCAAATAGCAGAAGTTTGAGTGAAATTACGAGTCAATTACGAGTAAATTTTGTGTTAGGCTATTATTCAATGAAAAATTTTTTATGGATAATAGCAATTGGTCTTTTGTTGAGTGGATGTCTAGAAACTCCAAAAGGTAATCTGCCAAAAATAAATCAAGATGAAATTGATATAGAAGCAGAAAGGCAAAAGAGAGTTTCCTACGCAAAGTATATAGATCAAATGTCATTAGTAAAAAGTATTGGATATAGAATTAATAGTTTGAATTCAGATATTTGTAACAAAATTGATTATAATTCTGGCTTAACTTACGCAAATGATCATGCAATGGGAAGTAAGATATCAAAATTTTTTCCAACAAAATTAAATATAAACTCAAGAGTATCTATAATCGATGTTATTATAAATTCACCAGCTGATGAGGCAGGTCTCTTAGTAGGTGATATTATATTAGAGATTGATGATTATGTATTTCCGGAAGGTAAAAATGCTCTTAAAAAAATTTCAAAATATTTCAGCAAAATTGAAAAAAAAGAATTAAAAAAAATTAAAATTGAAAGAAATAGTGAAACTAAAACATTTAAGGTTAAGCAAAAAAAAATTTGTAATTATCCAATAATATTTACACAAGACAATACAGTTAATGCCTATGCAAATGGAAAATCAATTATTATGACTCAAGGTATGGTTGACTATGCAAGAGATGAAAATGAAATTGC
>Ga0115004_10004270_pt1 | contig 11428 bp, 9 predicted proteins | sample ArcticOcean_MG_C_10_FD_88737 | JGI IMG/M metagenome (GOLD analysis project Ga0115004, IMG submission 88737) | Marine microbial communities from western Arctic Ocean - ArcticOcean_MG_CB11_90 | ecosystem: Environmental > Aquatic > Marine > Oceanic | place: Arctic Ocean: Canada Basin | collected...
GCGCACGACTTCGCGTTCGCGACGCTGGCGAAACACGTCGCCGTGGAGTGCAAGGACCGGGCCGGGTTGATGCTGCGGGTGTACAGACACATCAAAACGCTGTTGACGCTGCGAACGGAAATGGACATAGCGCCGGACATGGCGCGCGCGGTTTTTCAAAAAAACAAAGCGACTGAAAACTTGAAGGAACAAAAACGCGAAAACGAAAAACTGATTGAAACCGTCGAGGAGTTGAAACACCAGTTGTTTGAGTTGACAAAGGCTCACGAAAAGAAACTCGCGGGCAGCTTCGCGAAGTGTCAGTCCCTCGCGAGCAAGCTGCTTAGCGTGACCATCGACGACGTCGACGCGCGAACCGTCTCCGCGTTGGCGTTTGGCCGGGAAAACGAGCTCAGGGAAGCGTTGCGGGTTTCGAAACTAACGCGCGACGCCGAGAAAACCAAAGCGGTTGTTTCGCGGTGGGTGGTTTTGTGTGGTGGTGTTTCCAGAAACGCACTTACACGCAGTCACCGAAAAAACCACACGGAGTTGGCAACACGCATCAAGGATGGTAACGCGGTGGAGGAGGTATTACGCGTGTTAACGTTCGAGTGCGCGCTGGACGCCGCGACCGCGGAAATCGATCGCGCCAACCGCGAAGCGCGCTGCAATTCGGCGAAAACCCGGAAACTTCGCCAAGACCTTTTAACGGCGGAGAAATCCTCCAAAGCGGCGCAAACAACCTTCTGTCAATCAAACAAAGAAGCGACTGAGAAAGCAACAAAACTACAAACCGAGTTAACCGAAACAGCCGGCCACCGGGACGACGCGCGGTTCGCGGCGCGCGAGTTGCGGGGTTCCAACAAAACGCTCACCGAAAAGTTGGCGAAAGCAAACGCGGCGGTTGGCGCTTTGACCGACGAAGCGCTTGCGCTCCGCAAAGTAAAAACCGAGGCGGTTGAAAAAACGCAGGCGTTACGGAAACAAGCCGATTCATTGGACCTGCAATGCACGACGACCTGCGAGGCGTTAGCGCGGAGGGACGAGGTGTTGACCAACGCGACCGTTTGCGCGAAGAAACGCGAGCGCGGGTTCAAAAATCTGGTTGCTGAAATTTTACGAACAGGCGCGTTGGAGGACTCGGGCGACGCGGAAGGGAACGACGGAGGGAATGATTCAGGGGAAACGGACCCGTGCGTATTACATGGCGCGTTCTCGAGTGATTCCGTGGAATTTACGTCCAGATCACGAGCGTTACTTACCGTGGATTCGCGGCTCGTGCGTGTTTCAGAAAAAGCCGCGGAGTTGTTAAAAAGTTTGCGCCGCGAGCGAGACGAGTTACGCTCGCAAAACGCGTCCCTCACCACGCAGTTGTTTGTTTCAAAGCGCGACGCGTCAGAGAGCGCGACCGGCGCGGCGCGACTGAAAGACTTGTTAAAGGAGTCCGATACAAAACGTGAGACGCTCGATATTAAGCAAAGGGCGCTCGGGTATAGGCTCGGGAAACGGGATGCCGAGTTGCGTTTGAACGCGGATGTGATCTCAACGTTGACTGAATCGAACGCGGCGCTTACGGCGTCGTTGGCGACTACTCGGGACGCCGCCGCCGCGTTGCGAGACTCGGTTGTTGAAAAGGAACGCGAGGTAACCAGCACGAATTTGAAACTTGAAAAAACACACAACGCGCTGGCAGGCACGACGTGCGAGTTGTTGTTAGCACACGTGGAACGCGACTCCCTTGAGGTGACGTTGCGAGAGACTACGACGGAACTGACCGCGGAGCGCTCGGTGAAAGAAATGCGCGAAGAAAACGAAAAAAACCTCACCAAACACTTAGGCGCTTTACGGCGAGAACTTTTGCTGGTGCGTAACGCTCGTAACGCATTAGCGGTGGAGTGCGTTGCGCTTGATTCGCGGAATCAAACCGTGGTTGGCGAGCGGAACACCGCGAGTGCGACGCGAGACGACGCGATTGATGTTTGCGATTCCCTGCGCGCGGCGCTTTCGAAGAACCGACGTTTGCGCGAATTAGAAATTTTGCGCCACTCGATCGCGGCCGAACGCGAAAAAGCGAAAGCCTTGGAGCTTGAGAAAAAGCACATCGAAGCCATACACGACACAGTGGCAGATACGTGCCGCAGCGCGATTGAAACGCACCAGACCACGATAGAAACTGTTGCTGACTTAAGGGTTGAGATTCAAAAACAAAAAGAAGACGTCGCGCTTGCGAAAAAACTCGCCGTCGAGGGCGTCGCGACGCGGCGCGCAAAAAAACAGGCGCGAAAAGAAGCCAGCACGCAGTGCGACGACAAGCACGCGCAGTGCGGACACGCGGTGATGGGGAGAACAAATTAAGGGTAATAACAAAACCCCTAACCCTAAACTCTAAACCTCGTCATCCTATGTACCGTCCGACTCTGATATCGAGCGGCGCTAGTTCGTCCCTTTTTGTTTTCACGTTTTGAAAGTCATCGGGGGAAAACCCGACCAGCGCGCCAATCACGGGAACGAGTGAGTCTTGCTTTTCCCAATCGTCCGTGGTGAGGTAAACGCAAAGGACGTTCCTGATGTACCGCGCGTTTGCGTCGTCCAAACCGTTTGCCAGGGTGTTTGCCGCGTCATTTTCAGCGGAAGCGGGGTCGTCAACGGTGTCTCCCCCGGCAACCTGTTCGATTGATTCGTCATCATGCGTCAGGGTCGCCGCGCCGTTTTCGTTCGTTTCTGTTGCCGCCGCGGCTTCACAGTCGGTCCCCGATTTGTCGCACGCATCGGCAGCACCGACGTTTTCGTTTTCCCGATCCACCATCCGAGCCGCCATTCCCTCCAGCTCCACATCCTTCGCCTCCAGCATCAACCGCGCCTTTTGCCGGAACGTCTCTGCTTGCGTTTGCGTGCGCGTCGCTAAACCCGCCGCTTCGCGCGCCGCGAGTTGCGATTCGCGCAGCCTCGTTTCGAGCGCCTCAATCTGTGACGCCAACTTTTCCGTAACCGCAGCAACCCTTGTTTCAGCCGCAGCGTTCTCTCTCAGACGTGCAGCCTGAGACTCATCCGCGCGTCCCCTCTCCACCTTAAGCAACTCGGAAACCCACGTGTTCCCTTCAAACGCAATTGCCGCGTCAGCCGCGGCGGCGGCGATTCGCGTCTCCGCAAACGCGGCGGCAGCGGACGCGGCGTTTAGCATGACCTGTTATTGTGAACAAAAAGTGTCAGTCTTGAGTGTACAAGTGTACTGTATATCGCGATGTAAGGACAAACAGTCACCAGCTTCAGTAAAACAGTGCACTTGTGATGTATGTAGTAAACAGTAAGTACGGGCGGGAAATCGGCAAACAGTGGCCGTTGGATGTGGGAAAGCCCCAACACGTCGTACCTGTTGCTCCGCGACTTTGGTTTCCAAGTCGCTTTCCCGGACACGACATTGCTCGAGCTCAACCGCCAATGAGGCTGCGTCATCCGCCTCCGCGAAGGCGGCGCTCGCTTCTTCCAAGTGTCGCCGCGACGCGCTTTCCGCGGCATCCGCCCGCGCCGCGGACGCCCGCGCAAGTTTCGCGGCGTTCAAAAGCTCACGCTCGGCGTTGTCCCGCGCCAGTTCCGCCAAAACGACTCTTTCCTCGGCGACCGTGACTCGCTCTACAGCCGCGGTCGTCGCCGACCGCGCCTCCGCTTCAACGGACGCCGTCCTCGCCGCCGCGGTTTCGCACTCCAAACGTTTCACTTCCAACGCACCGTCCGCTTCCGTTTTCGCGTCAAAAACGGCCGACTCCACGGTTTTTTCCAAGGAACTCGCCTTGGCTTCCGCCTCGGCCCTTCCCTTCTCCGCCGCCGCGAGTTGGACTGTTAACTCGTCAAGTGCGATGCTCGCCTTTGTTTGCGCCTTTGTCAGCGCCGTGATTCGCTCCAGCGCTTCGTCGCGCGCCGTTTCGGCTGACCGCTCGCCTATACGCGACGTCTCGAGTTCCACCTTGACCATCTCAAGCGCCTCGTTCAGTTTTGAAGCGTTGCGCTTCTTTGAAACGTGCGCCGCGATTTGCGATTTCAAATCCTCCACCACCCCCCTTAAAGCCTTCGCCTCAATCGCAGACGCAGCCGCGGCTTCCTCGGCGTTGGCCTCAGCGACTTCCGTGGCTGACAAATTTTTCTCAGCCTCGTTTACGGAAAATCGCAACTCGTCAACCGTTTTTTTCAAAGCCGCAATCGTCTCGGCGTCCTTCGCCGAAGCTTCTTCCGCGTACGCCTCCGCGGTTTCCGCGGCCGATTTCGCGTGCAACACGCTTTGGAGCTCTAATTTGAGTTGCGCAATCGTGTCACACGAATCCGAATCGTCCTTACTTTCCTTCGTAACGGTTTCCAGCGCCGCCGCCGCCGCTGTTTCGTGTTCCGCCAAAACCGTTTTGTGTGCCTCCCGCGCTGCTTCGTGTGTCTCGCGAAGCGTCTTGAGTTCCGCCTCGGAGGCTTGTTTCTCTTTGGAAACAGTCTCAAGCTCACTCAAAACCGTCTCGAGCTTTTTCGAAACCGACTCGAGCTTACTTTCCGCGTCAGTCTTACCCTTGGTGAGCTTTTTAAGGGTCTTGATAGTTTCCTTCTGCCTTGTTTCCAGGGTCGTGAGCTTGTCGCTTTCTGATGCTGATACAGACGACTGCGCTTTCTCCAGCTCAGCCTTCTCCAACTCCAACTCAGCCTTCTCCGCCTCACGCGTCTTCAAATCAATCGCAAACTGTTTCGTCTCCTTTTCCAACGCCGCGACGCGGTTCTCACCCGCCGCGTTTCCCACCACCAAAACGTCTATTTTCTTTTTAGAAGTCTCCAGCGTTCCGGAGAGGCTCTCGATCTGCTTTACGAAAGACTCACGCTCTCCGGAAAGGCGTATAACCTCACGCTTAGCGCGCGCTAATTCAGCCTCAAGCGCGACATTGGCGGATTCCAAAACTTGTACCTCTTCGTACCTTTGTTTTGAAGAGTCGCTTTTCTTTTTCGCGTTGTCCAAAGTCTCCCGCTTTTCCAAATCCTCCCGCGTGGTTTGTAAATCAATCTGGAGCGCCTCGACTTTTTCCGCCAACACGTGTTTCTCTCCCTCGCTAACCCTCAAAAGTCGTTCCGCTTCCTCCACCGCGTCAGTCGCGGCGGTCTCCGTGATCTCCCCCGCGGCCTCAAGCGCCGACGCGCGTTTCAGAAAAGTAAAACGCTCAGCCGCTTGTTGCGCCTCGAGGGTTTTGATTCGCTGACGTAAACTTTCAAACGTCTTCTCGTCGTCTGTTTTCGTTTCGTCGTGTTCGTCGCCGCTCCACCCGTCGTCGCTCCAGCCGTCAGTGGAGCCTTCTTTTGCGATCTTTTCGTGATCCCCCGCGGTAGCCGCGGTATCGTCGTCCGTGAATGCACTGGCTGCTTTTTCCGCCATTTGCTGCGCATTCGCGAGCGCCTTTTTCAGGCTCGCTAATTCATGCAGCGCCGAAACAAGCGCAACTCTGTTCGCGCCGTGCTCTGTTTCCCGCGCCGCGCTCGCCGCTTGTTTGATTTCTTCGGGGAGAAGCATTTGAACTCGCCGCCGCGCGTCTTCCCGGTTCCCATCCACCAGCCTTTCCAAGGCGAGCATCAATTTTTCGTGTTCCTCCGCCAAAGCCATCTTCTCCTCCAAGTGCGCCCGCACGACGCCCGCCATGTCGTTTGAGTCGAAAAACTTCAGCTTCACCGCGGATGAGGTGGGCACGAAAACACCGTCCTCCCGTGGTGTGTTGCTACCCACGGGCGTCGTGGGTTCCGAACTCGAATTTTTTCGTCCCGAGCTCGGTGTCCTCGGCGGCTTCCGCGCCGACCCGATCGCGCCTCCGAACGGGAACCCGTCGTCGTCGCTGTCGCTCGTCACCACCAGCTGGCCAGCGGTACCGGTACCCAAGTTGGATTCAATAAAAGCAGCGCCGTTCGCCGCGGCTTCCTTGACCCGCTCCCGCGCCTTCGAAGCCTCGGCCATCGCGCGCATCCCGAAAGACTTCATCACGGGGACTCCCGAGGTCCGGCCAAACCCTCCGTAGTCGAAGAAAAAGGCACCCGCACCCCGCCACGACGACACGCGCGGCGTCCTCTGTGCGTCGCGCCGAGAATCCGACAAGGTGGCGAAGCTCGCGAAAAATGAAAAACCAACTTTTCGCGTTTTCAGAAATTCGTCCTCGACGTGGACCCTTGAAGCGCGCCCGCGTCTGCACCCGCCACAACCCCTGACGCGCCGGCATCACGCACGGCACCGCACCCGTACCGACCATCCCGCGACAAGGACGTGTTTGCCACCAAACGTGTTTGTCCCTCACGCGTCCTCGCTCGGCGCACGGAATTAACAACTCCGTCAGATTTTGACTTTTTGTTAATCAAATCAATCAGCCCCCATGAAGTTCGGCAACAAACCCCTTGGCGAGCTCGGTAACCTGGAGCTCGTGGTTTTGGTAATCGCCCTGCTGCACCTCTGCGCCCTAGGCGCGTGGGCGGTACTCACCGCGACGCAGAAACCGGCGAGGGTGGGAGACAGGGTGAACCTTACCAAGGCGGACTAGGCGTAAGATCGGGGGCGTGACGAGGTGGGCGCGTAATGATGCGCGGAGTAGCGGACGAGAGGAAACGGGCGGATATGATGGGCGATGCGTGAACGTGCGGGTGACTCGGCACGACGTTTCGTCGTGCTGACTCGTCTTAAGACACCAGTGGTACAACACGTACTGCTGACATGCTGAACTTTGGCGGGACAGAGCTGACGCGAGCGCGGCGTGTAAACGCAAATCGAGAATCGTCGTACGCATCACAACCGCCGTCACTCAACTCGCCGTCACCAGTAACGTTAAGAGCACATCTGTAGTAGTCACTCACTCCCTCGTCTCCCTCTCATCACGCCTCCATCGCGGCCGCGCCCTTGTACGAGTCCAGCTGCGCGTCGAGTTGTTCCTGCGTCGGCGCCGCGGCTTTTTCCGGTTTGGGGCCTTTCTTCTTCCTCTCTCGGCCCTTCTTCGCGGGCGGCGCGCCGCCGCCAGCGCCGGGACCCTTCGACCGCGGGCCCTTCGCGGTGCCCGGGCGGGGCACCACCTTCACGACCACCTTTCTCGCGCTGCCGTTACCAACGCCGCCGCCGCGCCCGCGGACGCCCGTGACGGTGACGCCCGAACTGAGCGTGACGCCGCCTGGGCCGCCGACGCCGCCCACCAGCTCGATCTTCAACGGCCGCCCGTCCAGCTTCACGCCGTTGTACGTCTTGATCGCCTGCGTCGCGTCCTGGCGCCGCGCAAGCACCACCTCCGCGGTTCCCTTGGAACGACCGTTCTGGTCAAAGTTTAGGCCCGCGGACTTCACTTGGCCGACTTGCGCGAAGAGTTCCTGGTTTTTTGGTTGGGGTTGGAAAGGGGAGAGACGGAGAAACGGCGTGGCGGTGGAGGAGGGCGCGGTGACCGTCGGTGAGTAATGATATCGTAGTAGTAGCTTTCTTTCCACGTTTTGCGCGCGCGCCGGTACGTCACGGTACGTTTTGTACCGCGTCTTGGTCTGAGAAGTCCAGGACAAGTCCTAAGATATAGAGGCCACAAATGGTTCCAGCGAGATTCCAAAAAAACCAGTCCAAAAGAAACTTTTGGTCCAAGCGCCCAATTGGAGCCCTTTTGATCTGGGGCGATTGCCCTTCCACGAGAGACAAGCTCCACTTCAAAGACGACGGTTCGGGGCTCCACAGCGCACTTAGTCGAACGACTGAGTTCCCGGGTTTGCCATCCGAGCGAGGTTTGATGCGTGTTGAGGTCGGACGGGGCGTGCCGTTTCGATCGGGAATAATGGGCGGGAAGCAATTGCGCGACTTTTCCATGACGCGCGCATCACCCGGAACACCCAATCGGTGTCCCAAAACTCACCTTGATGTCCTGGTTCGTGACGTTGGGGTGCAAGTTGGAGATGATCAGCTTCGCGGAGCCTCCTTGGGCTTGGCCTTGGCCTTGGGCCGGCCTGAACTTGTCATGGGTCCACGCGTCGACCGCCATGGCGTTCGCCTTGGGGCCTCTGCGGGGCTTGGCGATCACTTTGGTCTTGACCCCCATGCCCCCGAGTTTCTTACCAGGGGTGCCGCCGTTGCCTTTCACGGGCTTGGCTTTCTTCTTGCCACCGCCGCCCACGCCTTTGGGGCCTTTCTTAGGAGCGGACTTGATCATCGCGTCGAGGGACTGGTCGAGATCCATGGTGCACGCGTGGTGGAGAGTGACGAGGGGACGCCAATTCATCCACGTGTTTTTTAAACGCGTTCGATTTGACCGGTCACGCGGCTCAAATGAGCTGTCGCTTATTCTTTTTGGCGCTTAGATCGATCACCGTCGCCTCTCATAGCGACGCGCACGAGACGCGCGGCTCTTTGCTTTTTCGCTCGGTCGCGGTCCACCGCTTGCACCGCGCGATGCCCGGAGGTGCGAAACGAAGTCGTGACGGGTTCGTGGTCATCACGGACGCTCCCGCACCAGCGGCGGTTGGGGTGCAAACGCATCATAAAAAACCCAAAGGGAGGAAAGTGGGAAAGGTTCCTTCCCACGCATTCGCGACCGTCGCGAGTGACGCGCCACCCCGGAAACTAAAGGTGAAAAAAACCACGGAAAGAGCAGGACGGGCGGTACCCACGGAACCTAACAAGAAACTGTGGCCGTCAGTACTACACTCGACAAAACCAATAAAGAAACCCCCCACCGCGCGAGTCTACGTCGCGACGTATTTTTTCAGCTCGCTGACCATCGACAAGCAAAGTTTTGGAGGCGTGCCTTACGGCTGGCTGGTCAGCAATTTGTGCGAGACCCTCGGTGTGCCGATTTGCCATTCGAACGTCCAGGTCCAAAAAATTGCCGACCCCCTGGACGTCGTGGAGTGGGGCTTCGAAGGAGGCCCACGCAAAGGTACTGGGGTGTACCAGTGCGTGCCGCACGCGAATCCGTCCCTCGGTCTGTGCCGGCAACAAAAGTGTTTCATCGGCGAAACCACCAAGTCGCACTCCGAGTTGGTGACCGTGATGAACGAGTTGCAGTTGGAATGGACCGCTGCGAGTTACCACCTCGTCACGCGAAACTGTAACCACTTCGTGGACGAACTCGTCAAATTGTTGGTGGCTGGTAAAAAAGCCCCGGGCTTTATTAACAGGGGCGCGCGGCTGTTGCGAAACGTACCGATTCCGGGTTTTGGTTTGGTACCGAAAATGGTCACTAAATACCTGCCCTCGAACGGGAGCTGGACGGGCGGCCGGGTGTGTGCCACCGCGGTTGCCGAGCGACACGCAGTGGGGGTTGCTGACTTTGCGGAAAGGAAAGACTGGGATGCGGTGACGTCGCGCCGGAAAACCGACGCCGCGAGAGGAAAAAAAAACCAAAAAGAACCGTTTTTCAACCGAGACGCCCTCACTAATCACTTCGCGCCCGTGCCGTGTCTGGGGGAAAGGAGATAGGGGCGGTGGAAGGTTGGGGGTTGGGGGTTGGGGGTTCAGGGTTTAGGGTGTAGGTAGCGATGATGTGTATTATAGGCACCGATACTGGTTATCGCGATATCGACGTACTATTAGGGTAAATAAAGCGGGTATTAGGAAGGTATGTCCGGAAGGATTATTCTCACCGAAGGAAGGTACCATCCTTCGAAGGTACTAAATTTCCAGAAACGAGCTCCCCAGTTTCCCGAGCGCCCCGCTCCCCACCGCGAGCGCTCCTTTTTCTTTGTGCGTTTGGACTAGATGCGCGTACGGCACGTATGCCGCTTGGAAGGTGAGCAGTCGCGTTTCGCGGTCGAAAACGCACGACCCTGACTCGCCGCGCACGGCGAAGGGAAACACGACGCGCGTTTGTTTGTGGCCGGGCATGGCGAGCAAAACAGCCTCCGTCACGACGTGCACTTTCACGTTTTCCACGGCGACGTTCGGCGGAACCGCGACGTCAATCAACACCGCGGTGACCGGTTTTCCCGAAAACCGCAACGCGTACGCAACTTCAGGCAGGCTGTCGAACGCGAAGGACGCGCCTCCTGCGTTGCTTTTCCCAAGCTCACCTCGTGCAACTTTTTCGTGTTCGTTCGCGCTTGTTTTCTTTTTCACCCCGCTCTTTTCCAAAACCTTCGCTTCCCTCGCCGCCGCTTCTTCCCGGACCTGTTTTTCGCTCCGCCGCGGCCTTAACGGAAAAACAACCTCCTCGTCAGGTTCGTCAATCTCCTCGATCATGCTCTTTTTGTCCACCCGGATCCACTGCGAAACCGGTTTCGCGTCCTCGCCGGGGCCGACGTACCGCCGGTGCGGCAGCTTGTACTGGCGCGATTAACAAGAAAGTGTCAGTCTCGCATGGGCAATCGCAGAGGCGGAACGTGTTCAATGGGAAAGGCCCTTACCTGCGCATCCAACTCGCTTTTATATTTCTGCCCGATCCATTGAAGCACGAGCTCGACAAGAAACACCTTCAACCGGCGCGTCACCATGGCTTGTTTCACCACGTCGGTGTTGAACACCGCGTCGTACACGGTACACGGGGTTCCTTTCTTGTCCAGTTCGTTCCGCGGGTCGCTCACGGAAAGGGGAAACCGCAGGTGCTGCACGGAATCTGGGATTGTTACACGAAACGTGTCAGTCCCGTGTTGGGCGATGTATTGGACGTGTATTGGACGATGTATGGACAACAGGGAGGGGTAATCGGTCTGAACAGTCGTAGTAATCGGTCCGAATAGTCACAGGCGCGCTAGAGATAAAACAGTGTGTCCCCGGATTTGGGAACCGCGCGAGGCCGTACCCGGATCCTCCAAGTTCGCCAAAGCCGTTTCCACGTTCGCGGGAACCTGCCCGTTCGCCCACTCGCTTCCCGGTTGCTGGATTTTGAAATGCCCGCAGACGTTGATGAACACTTTTCTGCCACCGTCATCAACGGTCTTGATCACGAACCCGGATTCGGGGAAGATCTCCTCCCTGTCCACGGGTGGGACGGGCTTGGTGCCGCTCGTCGCGTTTGGCGTCGCATTTGCATTGGAAGGAGAACCACCACCGCCAGATCCCATCGCTGCTGCGAACGCGGTCGCCCCAGGCCCGCCGCTCACAAGCATCTCCCGTAAAACATCAGCCCCTCCAGCGCCGTCGGCTAGGGACTTCAAAACAGCACCGAGCTCGGGAGGCGCCTGCGTTGGGTCCAGGGACCCGCCCATCGCGGTGTACTGCTTCAGAAAGGTGTAAAGCTCATCCGCGCTCGCGGGTTCGGCATCCCCGCCGTCCCCGTCCCCGGCATCGCCGGGAACCGGTCCATCGTCCCCGGAAATGCCAAAACAACCGGGCCCAGAGCCGCCGCCGCCGCCGCCCAGCATCTCGCCCACCAAACGCTCCATCGCGGGCGCTAAGGCACGGACGGAAGGCGAGGCCCGGTCTGTCGGATCGGAGTGGTTGACCGGAAACGAAGAGCTCTTGTGCTTTCACCGGCCAAAAACCAAATTTTGGCAA
>Ga0115004_10004273_pt1 | contig 11417 bp, 14 predicted proteins | sample ArcticOcean_MG_C_10_FD_88737 | JGI IMG/M metagenome (GOLD analysis project Ga0115004, IMG submission 88737) | Marine microbial communities from western Arctic Ocean - ArcticOcean_MG_CB11_90 | ecosystem: Environmental > Aquatic > Marine > Oceanic | place: Arctic Ocean: Canada Basin | collected...
ACAGAAACAAAAGTTCTGTTTAATTTAGATTTTTTAAATTTAACTTTACCTTTTATTAAAGAAAACAAAGTGTGATCAGTTCCCATACCAACATTCTCACCAGCATGAATACGCGTACCTCTCTGTCTTACTATAATATTTCCTGGTATAACAGTTTGGTCCCCGTATATCTTCACACCAAGTCTTCGACCTGCACTATCTCGGCCATTACGTGACGATCCACCAGCTTTTTTTGTTGCCATTTAATTTTCCTATTTTTTTAATTCTTTTTTAGTATTTTTTTTATCTTTTTTCTTTTCTTTTGTTGATACTTTCGCTTTTAACTCAATTGGTTTTGCTTCAGCAATAATTTTTCCATCTTTAGACAGTATTTTCGTAATTTGAATTTTTGAATGTCTTTGTCTATGTCCATTCATTTTTCTAGAATGTTTTCTTCGTCTTTTATGAAAAATTAAAACAGTTCTGTCTTTAACATTGTCTAAAAGTTTTGCCTCAACAATGGCTCCGTCTACTTTTGGATTTCCCACCTCTGTTGTTTTGCTATCATTTAATAATAAAACGTTTTTAAACTGAATAGTTTTACCTATTTCAGCATCTAATTTTTCGATTTCTATTATTTTACTGGCAGATGCCTTGTATTGTTTTCCGCCTGTTTCAAATATTGCAAATGACATAAATATTATTTTTTTAAAATTAAAGCAATATAACTTGAAAGCTCTCCAAGTCAAGGTGATAGAATTAGAAACTATCCTTTAAATCTCGAAGTTTTTTGAATATTTCTTCCTCTGATGAATTTTCCATCCTTAAGGATTTTTTTACAGAACTAATATCACAACGTAAAAAAATATTTGTATTTAGCTCATCTTCTACTGTAACAGGTATTGTTGGTTCTTTTTTGGTTATTTTTAAATTTACTAATTTTTTTTTATTTTCGAGAAAATGATTATCTAATTCAAACTCTGAACAAAAATCAAGATTCTTTTTTGTGTATTCATGACCGCAATAAATATTTGTATCTTTTGGTAGTTTTTTAATTTTATTAAGCGACCCTAACATTTGGGAATAAGTTCCTTCAAACACCCTGCCACATCCTGATGAAAACAATGTATCTCCTGTAAAAATAATTTTTTCTTTATCAGAATAAAAACAGATGTGACCACTCGTATGTCCAGGTACAAGAATAATTTTAAATTTTACTTCTCCAAATTCGAAAATATCATTATGTTGAAGTTTAACATCTATACCTGGAATTCTTCCTTCATCTTTTGATGAGCCTATTATTTTACAATTATATTTTTTTTTTAGTTCTAAGTTTCCACCTGTGTGGTCAAAATGATGATGAGTATTCAATATGTAATCAATTTTTTTAAATTTATCATTAATAAATTTATCAATTGGTTTGAATTCAGAGGGATCAACAACCCCAATTTTATCAGTACTAGTGTCTTCAATTACATAACTATAGTTATCTTTTAGACAAGGAATGATATTTATCTTTAACATTTAACTAATTAAAAATATCCCAACCTCTGAAAATAAATTTTTCATTTCTAGATTAATTTTATAGATAGATGAAGTTTTTTCACTATTGATTCCAATAACTCTATCAATTTTAATTTTTTTCTTTTCACAAAATTGATAAAAATCTTTTATAGAACACATGTGTAAATTAGGAGTATCGTACCAAGAGTATGGTAAAGACTTAGTTACAGGCATTTTTCCAAAAAATAATAATTTAGCTCTAATTTGCCAGTAGCCAAAATTAGGTATCGAGATTATTACTCTATGACCAATTCTCAACAACTGTTCGAGTACATTTTCTGGCTGGTAGAACGCTTGTAGAGTTTGACTCAAAACAACAAAATCAAAAGCCTTGTCAGGAAATTGATTGAGTTCAGTTTCAGCATTCCCTTCTATAACGGATAGTCCTTTTAAAATACATTTTTTAACATTATCTTCACCCAATTCAATTCCTCTAGCATCAATATTTTTTTTTATAAGTGCTTCAATTAAAATTCCGTCTCCACAACCAACATCAAGTACCCTAGAGTTATGTGGAAGTAAATTAGATATAATTTTAAATTCATTTTTCATTTTTAAATATTTCAAAATTTGAGTCTAAAAACCCTTTAATAGTTTTTAAGAATTTTGGCTCATTAACTAAAAATGAGTCGTGCCCTTTATCAGTTTTAATTTCTGCAAATGCAACATTAACTCCTGAAGCATTTAGAGCAATTACAATTTCTTTACTATTTTTTGTAGGGTATAGCCAGTCTGAGGAAAAAGATACAATCAAAAATTTAGTTTTATGTTTTTTAAATGCTCCACTTAAGCCACTCTCAAACTGTTTAGATAAATCAAAATAATCCATTGCTCTAGAAATATAGAGGTAAGAATTAGCATCAAATCTCTCTACAAATACCTTACCTTGATGTCGTAAATAGCTTTCTATTTGAAAGTCAGCATCAAAAGTAAATTTGTAATCTTTTTTTTCTTGAAGTTTTCGTCCAAACTTTTCTTGTAAGCCTTTGTCGGACATGTAGGTAATATGTGCAGCCATTCTTGCAACTGCAAGGCCATTTTTTGGAACTTTTTTATCTTGATAATAATTACCTTTGTTCCACAAGGGGTCACTCATAATCGCTTGCCTAGAAAGTTCATTTAGCGCTATCTGCTGCGCGTTATGACTTGCTGTTGAAGCAATAGGAATAGCAGAAAAAGTTTTTTCTGGATATAAAGCGCAAAATTGTAAAAGTTGCATTCCTCCCATTGAACCACCCAAAACACTTAAAAGTTTATCTATCTTTAGATATTCCAACAAAGCCTCTTGAGCCCTAACCATATCCCTTATGGTGATTACTGGAAAATTTAATCCATAAGGTTCATTTTTTTCTTTATCAATACTTTTTGGACCAAACGATCCCATACAACCACCTAGAACATTAGCACAAATAATAAAGTATTTATTTGTGTCAACAGCTTTTCCTGGACCAACAGCTGTAGCCCACCATCCTTCTTTATTGGTTATAGGATTACCGCCTGTAACAAATTGATCACCTGTAAGAGCATGAAAAATCAAAATAGCATTATTTTTCTTTTCATTGAGCTCCCCATATGTTTCGTAAGCAATAGGAAAATCTTTTAAAGTCTGACCACAATCTAACTTTAATGGTTTTGTTATAATTAATTGTTTTGTATTTTCAATTTTATAGTCCATATAAAAAAAAAGCCCAGCTAAACTGGGCAAAACCCTATTTAGCGAATTTAATTTAGCGCCCGCAATTTGGTTAAATCAGCGCTATAGTGTTGTACTAGATGGGGTTAAAATTGTCAATTTTATTAGAAATTAAAATGAAGATAGAAATAATAAAGCTTTTTAGATATGAACTTAAATAAATTATGAAACTACCTAAAGCAAAAAGCCTTAACGCAGAAAAGTATATAGCAGGATTAAGTTTATTTAAGCAGAAGTTTGCTAGGGTAAAATTATCAGCTAATGAATCTGCTTTAGGACCAAGTCCAAAAGTTATTAAAGAATATATTAAAGTTTCAAAAAATTTTAAAAGATATCCTGACTCAGACGGTACTTTTTTAAGAAAAGTCATAGCAAAAAAATTTAAGCTTGATGTAAATAGAATTATTTTAGGTAATGGTTCAGATCAAATTTTCGAACTTATTTGTAGAGCTTTTCTAAATAAAAATGACGAAGTTGTAATATCAAAATACAGTTTTATTATTTATAGAATTTACAGCAAACTTAACTCTGCAAAGATAGTATATGCTCCAGAAAAAAATTTTACTTGTTCTGTAGAGAGCATTCTTTCATGTGTAACCCATAAGACTAAAGTTATTTTTCTTGCAAACCCTAACAACCCAACAGGAACTTATATAAATAAGAATGATATGCTTAGATTAAGAAAAAAATTAAGAAGTGATATTCTGTTAGTGGTTGACGATGCTTATTTTGAATATATGAATTTTAAAGATTATGAGAATGGATTAAAACTTTTTTCTAAATATAAAAATGTTATAGTAACTAGAACGTTCTCTAAAATTTATGGTCTTGCTGGTTTACGAGTAGGCTGGGCGCACTCATCAAAATATATAATTAATTCACTGTATGCAATTAAACCACCCTTTAATGTTAGTCGACCAGGGTTATTTGCAGCTTCAGTTGCTTTAAAAGATACGAGTTGGTTAAATAAAGAGATATACCATGTTAGAAGATGGTCAAAAAAATTTTATGAATTTTTTAAGGAATTAAATATTCACACAAATAAAACAAGTGTAAATTTTTTATTAATTAATTTTGATAAAGTTAAAAAAACTTCAAAACAAGTCTTTTTTGCTTTAGCCGAAAAAGGGATTTTATTAAGGCAAATGGATGTATACTCTATAAAAAACTCTTTAAGAGTTACTATTGGAAACAACAAAGAAAACTTAAAACTAATATCTGAACTAAAAAAAATTCTTAATGCTTAATACTGTATCTATAATTGGCTGTGGTTTAATAGGCTCTTCAATCTTAAGAGCAATTCAAAATAGAAATTTAGTGAAAGAGGCTAGAATTTTTGATTTGTCAAAAGATGTTACTGCTTATCTAAAAAAAGAAAATATATGTTCAAATATTTCAACAGATATTAGACAATGTGTAAAAGACTCAGATTTAATATTTATTGCTACGCCCTTGAGTAGTTATAAGGAAATAATACTTTCTATAAAAGATGACTTAAAAAAAGGAGCAATTTTAACAGATACAGGTTCAGTTAAAAAAGAAGTTATGAAAATTATTCACAATATAAACTTGAAGGAAATTAATTGGATACCCTCTCATCCTATAGCAGGTACAGAAGAAAGTGGACCAAAAGCAGGTTATGCAGATATGTTTGAAAATCGTTGGTGTATTATTTCTCCACCAAAAGAAAGCGCTGAACAACCAATACAAATTTTAAAATCATTGTGGGAGGCTATTGGAAGCAAGGTCAAGATAATGACGCCAGAGGAACATGATGAAATTTTATCTTTAACTAGTCACTTGCCGCACGCGATTGCTTATAACCTTGTTAGAACTGTAATTAATGTTGAAGACAAATTAAAACAAGAAGTCGTTCAGTATAGTGCTGGCGGTTTAAGAGATTTTACAAGAATAGCAGCGTCAAATCCATTGATGTGGAGAGACATTTTCTTAGATAATAATGAAAATATTTCGAAAGGCATTGAGAATTTTATTGAAAAACTTCAAGAACTAAAAAAAGCTTTAAACGACAAAAATGGAGATAAACTTTATCAGTTTTTTAATTCTACAAAAGAGTTGAGAAAAGAGATTATTAAGGCAGGACAAGATACTAGCAAGCCAGATTTTGGAAGAAAAAAAGATTAAGAATATTTTTCTATTTCAGAATAAATTTTTTCTTCAAGTATTTTAACAAAAGTATTTTTTTCTATTCCTGGCTTGATGGGCTCCAAAAAAGTAATATGTATATCTCCTGGGTATTTTAAAAAACTATTTTTAGGCCATATTTTACCAGAATTTAATGCAACAGGTATACAATGCAAACCAAGAGAGTCATAAATTCTTCCTACACCTTTTCTGAAAGGCACTACTTCTTTAAATTTAACTCTCGTTCCTTGAGGAAAAATTAAAAGAGGTCTATTATTTCTATAAATAGTCTGTTTAATTTTATCAAAAAAATTTAAATTTTCTTTTGTTGTTGTTTCTCTTGTAATTTCAATTGAGCCAATTTTTTGTAAGTACCAGCCAAACAAAGGAATACTTAAGAGTTCTTTTTTAAGTATAAAAATAGGGTAATCAAGTGGTGCTTGAAAAGCGAATGTTTCAAACATTGATTGATGCGCCGAAGCAACAAAAAATTTATCTACTTTTTTTAAATTTTCAATTCCATGAAAGATAACTTTAGTGTTTAAAAATATTTTTAATATTAAAATTATATAATAGGCTAAAAATTTTCCACAATATAAAGCAAATCTAGCAGGAAGAAAAAGGGTAGGTATTGCTAGAATTAAAACTAATACTATTCCCAAATATAAAAAAATATTAAAGATTAAAGATCTAATAAATTGCATTACGCGTTTATTAATTCTTGTAAATTCTGTCTTTTTCTAACAATTTTAGATTTATTTTTAGTAATGAGTATTTCTGCTATTAGCGGTCTTGTATTGTAGTTAGAAGACAGAGAAGATCCATAAGCACCAGTGTTTGTAATGGCAACAAAATCTCCTTCGTTAATTTTCTGATAGTTCTTATATGCTGTAAATTTGCAGGTAGACTCACATATAGGTCCCACAAATTCTAAAGCGCTGGAAATTTTTTTAGATATTTTATTTACAGGTATAATTTCATGTCTAGCTTCATATAAAGCTGTCCTCATAAAATCATTCATGCCTGCGTCTAAAATAATAAAATATTTATTTGGGCCCTTTTTAATATATTGAATTTTGCTTACTAAAATCCCTGAGTTTCCAACTAAAGATCTTCCAGGTTCAAAAATAATATTACAATTTAATTTTTTCTTAAAAACTTCAACTAATTTTGCATATTTATTAAGATTAATTTCTTTATTTTTTTTCTCATAACTGATTCCAAACCCGCCACCAAGGTCAATGTGTTTAAGTTTTATTTGTAAATTAGTTATTAATTTTAAAAGAATATTTAGTGTTTTTTTATATGGAGCATCTGAAAGTATTTGGCTTCCAATATGTACACTTAAGGCATCAATTTTTAAATATTTTAATTGTTTCTTATTCTTGTAAATTGTATAAAAATTTTTAATTGAAATACCAAATTTATTTTCAGATTTTCCTGTTGAAATTTTTTTGTTTGTTTTTGCATCTACGTCAGGATTTAATCTAAAGCCAACAGATATTTTTTTATTAGCTTTTTTCCCAATATTGTTTAGTAATCTTGCTTCACTTTCAGACTCAATGTTTACTAGTAGTATTTTTTTTTGAATAGCTAACTTTAGCTCTTCTTCAGTTTTTCCCACTCCAGAAAAAACAATTTTATTTGGTTTAATGCCTGCCTTTAAAGCCTTAAGAAGTTCACCACCTGAGACAACATCTGCACCCGCTCCTAATTTACCAAGTATTTTAATTATTGATAAATTTGTATTAGCTTTAGTAGCAAAGCAAATAAGAGGGTTCGTACTTCTAAAGCTTTTAGCCAATTTTAAATAATTTTCTTTAATTTGATTCTCAGAATAAACATAGAAAGGAGTTTTATTTTTTTTTGTAAGATTAAGAACTGAAGAGTTTTCAATAAATAACCTTGAGCCGAAATATTTTAAGAGAGACATGTGTTTTAAGATAGGACTACTATCATATTTTTATTTTTTACTTGATACTTGGGATCTGATTTCTTACCACAACTTTCTAATAATAATACACTTACTATTATGAAGAAAAAAATTTTCATTTAATTTCCTTTTTATATTTTTTTATCATTTTTTTTACATTATTCGAAGAAGTTCCTCCATATGAGTTTTTAGAGTTCATTGAATGATTCACATCAAATATTTTCAATACATGTTTGTCTAAATCTTTATGAAATATTTTTAACTCTTTTAGTGATATTTGATCTAGTGTTTTATTGTTTTTTTCAGCAAAATTAACAAGCGATGAAGAAATACTGTAGGAGTCTCTAAAAGATAATTTTTTTTCTTTTACAAGATAGTCTGCAAAGTCAGTAGCGGTAGTGAAACCTAAGTTGGCCATTTTATACATTTTTTCTTTTGAAACTCTTAAATTATCTATTAATTCATAGGACATAATTAAAGAGTCCTTTAGAGTATCATGACCATCAAATACTAATGCTTTGTCATCTTGTAAATCTTTAAAATAAGACATTGGTAATCCCTTCATGATTGTTAGCATTGAGTTTAATTTTCCATAGTTTATTCCAACTCTTCCTCTAATTAATTCTGCTGGGTCAGGATTTTTTTTTTGTGGCATAATTGAAGATCCTGTTAAAACACTGTCATTAAATTCAATTAATTTATAAGCATCAGAATTTAAAATAATAAAGTCCTCAGCTAATCTTGATAAGTGCATCGCACATACGGCTGCTGCATATAAAAAATCTATTGCAAAATCTCTATCCGAAACAGAGTCGATTGAATTATTTGTAGGTTTTTTAAAACCAAGTTTTTTTGAAGTATAATTTCTATCTATTTTATATGATGTTCCAGATAGAGCAGCTGAACCTAAAGGGGACTCATCTAAAAGATTTAGATTATTTTCAAATCTTTTTTTGTCTCTCTTTAACATTTCATAATAGGCTAAAAGGTAGTGAGCAAAAGAAATAGGCTGGGCATTTTTTAGATGAGTGAGTCCAGGCATAACCGTATCACTATGTTTTTCAGCTTTTTTTATTATTATTTTCATTGTATTCGAAATATCTTTAATAATATTTTGAGTTGACCCTTTTACCCATAATTTAAAATCTGTAACAACCTGATCATTTCTAGACCTTGCAGTGTGCATGAAACCAGCAGCAGGACCTATAATTTGAAATAATTTTTTTTCAATATTTAGATGAATATCTTCGTATTTTTCTTCAAAAATAAATTTGCCCCCATCAATTAATGATTTAATTTTTTTCAAACCTTGTATTATTTTTTTACCTTTATCAGCAGGTATAATTCTCTGTTTCATAAGCATTTGCGTATGTATAGTAGAGGCAAAGATATCCTGCTCGTAGAGTCTTTTATCTACATTGATTGAAGACCCAATTCTTTGAAAAGATTTAGAGGTTTTACCTTTTAATCTCTTTGACCAAACTGTTTTAATTTTATTTTTCATATTACTATGTTAATTCTAATTTAAATTAATATGAAAATTAGTAAATCTTTTAAAATCTATATACACATATTTGCTGCTTTTTTCTTTGCCCAGCAACTTCTAAGTGAAACGAACTATTCTAAAAACATAGTTCTTCACAAGGAACCTTTAGAAATAAAAGAATTAAAATTTAAAGATTTTAATCTAAATGATGTTGATTTAACTGAAAAAAAAGGCAACATAATGATTTTAAATTTCTGGGCGACTTGGTGTGCGCCGTGCAAAAAAGAAATGCCATCTCTGGATAAATTATCAAAAGAATACCCTGAAATTTTGATTTATCCTGTAAATTTAGAAAAACCCAATCTAGACAAAGCGCAAAAGTTTTTTTCTGATTTAAAAATTTCAAATTTAAATATTTATTTTGATCCTAAATTTTCTTTAGTTAAGCTATTTAGTATGCGAGGTGTACCAACAAGTATTCTTATAGATAAAAATGGTAGAGAATTTGGAAGAGTTATTGGTGAAGTAGACTTTTTTGATAAATCTTTTATCAAACTTATGAAAAAATATCTTTAGTTTTTAAAAAAGTAGGCAAGAAGGACTAAAACAATAACTGCAATAAACTGGAGAAGAACTCGGAGTTGCATTAATTTATTAGAGTATTTTTTACTAGTATCTCCTCCTTTAAATAAAGTATAAATACCTAGCACCAAAACAATTGCAACAGCACCAAGTAAAATAAAACCTATAAAATTAAATAAAAAAGTAGACATAAATAATTATTAATTAACTATCATGAGCTATTCATTAAACACAACTATTTTAAATCCTCTTTCTCAAGAAAAACCAAAAAACGCTGTCATTCTTTGTCACGGGTATGGTGGTGATGGCAAAGATATTTCATTGCTAGCAAGTTATTGGAGAACTTATTTACCTGACACATTATTTGTTTGCCCTGACGCACCAGAAAGATGTGGGGTTAGTGCTTCTGGATTTCAATGGTTTGATTTAATGGACCAAACAAAAGATCAAGTTCTCATAAAATCTCTAGTAGCTGAAATTAAGCTAAATACTTTAATTGATGAAGTTATAAAAAATAATAATCTCACAAGTGAAAAAATTGCTATTGGAGGATTTAGTCAAGGTTGCATGATTAGTTTGCAAACTGGACTTAAAAGAAAAGATAAAATTAATTCAATAATAGGTTACTCTGGGAAAATTATTGACCAGGAACATTTACAAAATAATATTAATTCTCGTCCAGATTTAATTCTAATGCATGGCGACAAAGATGAAATTGTTCCAGTAAGTTTTCTACTTGAAGCAAAATATTTTTTTAACAAAAATAATTACAAAATAGAAACAAAAATTTTTAAAAATTGTGAACATCGAATTCCTACTGAAGGGTCAAGTTTGGGATTAGAGTTTTTAAAAAAGAATTTGTATTAATATTAATTTATTGTAGCAATATTACAACTTGATATCATTTAGCTAATCAGGTAGTTTTTTTATATGATTATTTCAGCTAATGATAAAGTACCGCTAGAAAAGTGTCCTGCTTTAGTTCTAAACGCAGATTTTAGACCTCTTAGCTACTATCCTTTGTCTATATGGTGTTGGCAAGATGCTGTTAAATCAGTTTTTTTAGAGAGAGTGACAATCGTTTCAAATTACAAAAGAAAGATAAGGAGTCCTTCTTTTGAAATGAACTTGCCAAGCGTTATAGCACTTAAAAGTTTTATTAAACCTTCAGAAAACCCTAACTTCACAAGATTCAATGTTTTCTTAAGAGACAAGTTTGCCTGTCTGTATTGTGGAGATAAAAAAGATTTAACTTTTGATCATTTGCTTCCAAAATCAAAAGGCGGTCTAACAGACTGGGAAAATGTTGTTACAGCTTGTTCGACTTGCAATGTTTATAAAGGTGGAAAATTTTATAAGGATTGTGATCTTATATTATCTCAAAAACCTTTTAGGCCAACAGTTGACGATTTGCATAGAAACGGAAGAAATTTTCCGCCTAATTTTTTACACGAGAGCTGGATGGATTACCTTTACTGGGATATTGAGCTCGAGCCTTAATTAGATTTTCTCAGAAATTTTTATAGCAATAAGTGAAGATGTTTTAATTATTTTATCTAGAACACCATACAAACCATCTTTAGTCGCGCCACTTTCATAAGCTATATTTTTATGGTTTAACTCATCATCTCTAAATTTATTTATTTTATTTTTTAACTCTTTTTCATCTTCTTCAAGTGTATGAATTTGGTTTTTATAATGTCCGTCTATTACTTCTTCTACTGAAGCTGTACAAAGCATTGTAGCTTTTTTCCCCATCATTGCAGTGCCAAAACCTAAAGTAACACCAAGTAAATCCCAAAGCGGAAGTAGTTTTGTGGGTTTAATATTTCTTTTTTGAATTTCTTTATCAAAAAATTCATAATGCTCTTTTTCATGTTCTTTCATTTCTTCAATTTGTTTTTTCAAATCTTCATCTTGCTTAAATGTTTTTAGAGCTAACAGTTGTCCTTCATATATCTTAATTGCACCGCGCTCCCCAGCATGGTCGACTCTTATAATTTCTTCTAAAATTTTTTTATTAGTTTTTGTCATAA
>Ga0115004_10004279_pt1 | contig 11410 bp, 10 predicted proteins | sample ArcticOcean_MG_C_10_FD_88737 | JGI IMG/M metagenome (GOLD analysis project Ga0115004, IMG submission 88737) | Marine microbial communities from western Arctic Ocean - ArcticOcean_MG_CB11_90 | ecosystem: Environmental > Aquatic > Marine > Oceanic | place: Arctic Ocean: Canada Basin | collected...
AGAGATTGTTGAAGAGATTATTAACGAAGTTTCTGAGGGCTCTGTAGAACAAAGTACTCCTGAATCTTCAGAAAATAGCCATCAGTCGGACACTGATGAGGCTTCTTCAGCGGCGGATGCCCCAGAACAGGAGTAGGCGTCCATGAGTACACGTCAGTTTAATTTTTGCGCAGGTCCTGCCGCACTGCCTACTGTTGTGTTACAGCGGGCGCAAGCGGAAATGTTAGATTGGCAAGGCCGTGGTTTGTCGGTGATGGAAATTAGTCACCGGCACCCTGCCTATATGGCTATGGCGCAAGAAGCAGAATCTAAGTTACGTCAGTTGATGGGTATACCGGACAATTATAAAGTGTTGTTTATGCAAGGTGGTGCTACGGCCCAGTTTGCCCTATTACCTATGAATTTGCTGGGCACTAAAACCCATGCAGATTATATTGATACTGGCATTTGGTCGGCTAAAGCAATAGCCGCTATGGCACCCTATGGTAGTGCATCTGAAGTTGCATCAAGTGCATCTAATAGCTACTGTAGCGTGCCAACCCAAGCTGAACTTAATCTCAACAAAGACGCTGCATATGTGCACTATTGTCCTAACGAAACCATTGGTGGTTTAGCGTTTGATTATGTGCCTGATACGGGTGCAGTGCCGCTTATAGCAGATATGTCGTCTACCATTCTTTCAGAACCTATTGATGTGGCTGCGTTTGGTGTTATTTATGCAGGTGCTCAAAAAAATATTGGCCCAGCCGGGCTCACCTTAGTAATCATTCGAGAAGACTTGTTAGGCAGCGCCTCTAGAACAACACCTAATTTGTTTAACTACGCTTTACAGGCGGCTAATGATTCGATGCTAAATACTCCACCAACCTATGCCTGGTATTTAGCTGGATTGGTGTTTGATTGGTTGCTGGAACAAGGTGGTCTAAAGGTTATGGCTGAAAAAAATGTTGCCAAAGCCAAAATTTTGTACCAAGCAATAGATGAAAGCCATTTGTATTCAAATAATATTGTTGTGGCTAATCGCTCCAAAATGAACGTCACTTTCGTATTGGCAGATGAAGCATTGGATAGTGAATTTATTCAACAGGCACAAGACAATGGCTTGCTTAACCTTAAAGGTCACCGCAGTGTGGGTGGCATGAGGGCAAGTATATATAACGCAGTCTCTGAAGCGGCGGTGCTTGCATTAGTCGCCTTTATGAAAGATTTTGAAACACGACACTGGGCTTAAAATAATTATGACCAAGCCGGCATTAACTCAAGAACAACAACTTGGCCAATTGCGCCAAGATATTGATCAAATAGATCAACAAATACAAAGCCTTATTAATCAACGAGCATCTTGTGCGCAACAAGTTGCAGAAGTTAAGCAATTGCATCAAGGCAACGAAGACGCCGTTTTTTATCGTCCAGAGCGAGAAGCACAAGTTCTGCGTAGGGTTATGGAGCGTAATCAGGGCCCGCTAGATGATGAAGAAATGGCGCGCTTGTTCCGTGAGTTGATGTCGGCCTGTTTGGCCCACGAGCAGCCCATGCGTATTGCCTTTCTTGGCCCTCAAGGCACCTGTACTCAAGCTGCAGCATTAAAGCATTTTGGACACTCAGTGATCAGTGCTCCCTTAGGCTCTATTGATGAGGTGTTTCGTGAAGTAGAGGCCAAGAGAGCTCATTATGGCGTAGTGCCTATTGAGAACTCCTCTGAGGGTATGATCAACAATACGTTGGATAGTTTTCGCCATTCCTCCTTGGTTATCTCTGGAGAAGTGGAAATGCGTATTCACCAAAATTTATTGGTGAAAGACGGTACAGATTTATCGAAAGTGGAACGTATATACTCTCATTCGCAGTCTTTAGCCCAGTGTAGTTCGTGGTTGGATAACCACATGCCACAGGCAGAGCGTTTTGCAGTAAGTAGTAACGCAGAGGCTGCTCGCCGGGTGGCTCAACAGTCTGGTGCTGACGCGGGTAAGGTAGCAGCTATTGCTGGTACTATGGCGGCGCAATTGTATGAGCTTGAGGTTAAGCACGCAAACATTGAAGATCAACCAGATAACACTACGCGGTTCTTGATTATTGGCCACTCCACCGTGCCAGCTTCAGGGCAAGATAAAACATCTCTATTAGTATTAGCTCGTAATAAACCAGGTGCTCTATATCATATATTGGAACCATTTCATCGTCATAATGTGAGTATGACAAGTATTGAATCCAGGCCTTCAGGTCAGGGTGCATGGGGTTATGTGTTCTATATTGATTTTGAAGGTCATCATAGTGATGACAAAGTGCAGCAAGTACTAAAAGATCTAGATCAAGACTCCATAGAGGTGCGTTTGTTAGGCTCTTACCCACAGGCGGTGCTTTAATGGCTTCTGTGCTAACTAAGCCGCCGGTATCTTTTTGCCATAACAACGTACTAGTGCTGGGCTTAGGTTTAATAGGTGGTTCTTTGGCAGCGGCCTTGCGACGCACGAAAAAACATCAGGTATGGGGCTACGATTTAGATCAAGCCAGTATGCAGCAGGCACAAGACCAGGGCGTAATTGATTATCAGGTGAACGATTTGGCCGCTACTATCGGTCAAATGAATGTGGTTGTACTGGCTGTTCCCGTTAAGGCCATGGAAAAGGTATTAGCTCAAGTAGCGCCTTACCTAAGTGCACACACTCTTTTAACTGATGTAGGCAGTGTAAAAGGCAGTATTGTTTCTGCAGCCTATGACATTTTTGTTACGCCGCCTCCTGGTTTTGTACCTGGGCACCCCATTGCCGGGTCTGAGCGCAGTGGCATTAACGCGGTGAATATAGACTTATTTGTTGATCATAAATTCATTATTACTCCGCTAGTTACTAGCCATCCCCACGCCATAGAGGTGTTGGGTGATATGTGGGCTGGTGTAGGAAGTGAAATTTTGCTGATGGACGTTGAAAGGCACGACGAAGTATTGGCCGCAACTAGCCATTTACCCCACCTTTTAGCTTTTTCACTGGTAGACACGCTTGCATCAGATGCAGACAATAAAGATATTTTTCGCTACGCAGCGGGTGGTTTTAGAGACTTTACTCGCATTGCTGGTAGCGATCCAACCATGTGGCATGATGTATTTATAGCCAATCGCGATGCCTGTCTTAAAACATTAGATCAGTTCACCGAAGGTTTGGCTGATTTAAGGGAGGCTGTGGCCACGGGTGACAGCCAAACCATGATGGGTATTTTTACTCGAGCACGCAGTGCACGACATCATTTTGAAAAAATATTGGCAAACTCTGCCTATACTGGAACTATGACAAATACAAAACATTTTAACGTACACGCTGGCGGTCAAGTGCGAGGACGCATTCGTGTTCCTGGTGACAAGTCCGTTTCCCACCGCTCTATAATGCTTGGCGCATTAGCTCAAGGCACCACTCATATCACCGGCTTTTTAGAAGGTGAAGACGCAATGGCAACGTTACAAGCGTTTCGTGATATGGGCGTCGTTATCGAAGGCCCCGCAGATGGTAAGGTTGTGGTTCATGGAGTAGGTCTTCATGGGCTTAAACCACCACCAGGCCCACTCTATGTTGGTAACTCAGGTACCACTATTCGTTTGATGGCTGGCCTAATGGCTGGCCAAGCATTTGATGTGGAGCTTAGTGGTGATGTGTCATTGAATAAGCGTCCTATGGAGCGGGTAGCTAAGCCATTACGTTTAATGGGTGCTGTTGTTGATACGGCTCCGGGTGGTTGTCCGCCAATGAAAATTAAAGGTGGCCAACAACTAATCGGTATTCACTACGACTTACCTATGGCAAGTGCGCAAGTGAAATCTTGTGTGATGCTGGCCGGTCTGTACGCGCAAGGCAATACTAGCGTTACTGAACCTGCACCTACTCGTGATCATACAGAGCGTATGCTTAAGGGGTTTGGTTATGAAGTCGAACGCACTGCTGATACCTGTTCGATTATGGGTCAAGGACAGCTTACAGCCACTGATATTGACGTGCCATCGGATATATCATCAGCCACCTTCTTTTTAGTGGCCGCAGCTATTTGCCCTGGTTCAGACCTTGTCATAGAGCATGTGGGCATGAATCCGACGCGTATTGGGGTAGTAAATATCCTTCGTTTAATGGGTGCTGATCTTATTATTGATAATGAGCGTGAAGTAGGGGGTGAGCCAGTGGCCGACTTGCATATTAAATATGCACCACTCAAAGGTATTCATGTACCAGAAGATCAAGTGCCGTTGGCGATTGACGAATTTCCAGCATTAATGGTAGCCGCCTCTTGTGCAACAGGTACCACTACTATTACCGGCGCTGAAGAGTTACGGGTGAAGGAAAGTGATCGTATTCAAGCCATGGTAGATGGCCTAAGTGCAATGGGTGTCACTATTGAGGGCACTGATGATGGTGCCATTATTCAGGGTATGAGTGCAAATTCTCAATTTGGTCCTGCACAGATTGTAACTCACCACGACCACCGTATTGCTATGGCTTTTACCATTGCTGGTTTAAGGGCTGGAGCGGATATAAAAATTCTAGATTGTGCCCATGTGGCGACATCTTTTCCTAACTTTGTGGAACTAGCGCGTACAGTTGGTATGACGCTTGACGAGGAATTTCAATCATGAATAATGGACCAGTTATAACGATCGATGGGCCTAGTGGCTCCGGAAAAGGCACTTTGTGTAAAATATTGGCTGATCGTTTGGGTTATCACTTGCTTGATAGTGGTGCCTTATATCGTTTAGTAGCTTTGGCTGCCGAGCATCACGGTGTTAGCACTGAAAATGAGTTGGCTGTAGCAGATATTGCCGGATGTTTGGATGTGCAGTTTAAAGCACATGGTGATGGTGTACGGGTGGTGCTAGAAGGGGAGGACGTGAGTTTGTCTATCCGTACTGAAGCTTGTGGCATGAATGCATCCAAAGTGGCAAGCCTTACTTTGGTTCGCAAAGCGTTGCAAGAACGTCAGCGCGCTTTTTCAGAGTTGCCAGGTTTGGTTGCAGATGGGCGTGATATGGGTACAGTAATCTTCCCAGAGGCGCCAGTAAAGGTTTTCTTAACGGCAAGTGCGCAAGAACGTGCAGATAGGCGTTATAAACAGTTGAAAAGCAAGGGTTTGAGTGCTAGCCTGTCAGACATACTGACGGATATTCAGCAACGGGACGAGCGTGATGAAAATCGTACGATTGCTCCTTTAAAACCTGCCGACGATGCGTTAGTGATTGATTGTACCCACATGAGTATTTTAGATGTGGAACAAAAGATCCTTACATTTATTCATAGTAAAGGTGTTTTATAACACCCTTGCGTAACATTAACTTAACTAGAGGTATCTCGGACGCCCTACTGCAAAGCAGTTTAGAGCGTATCGTCAACCTCATCGGGTATTACCATGGGCGAAAGTTTCGCAGACCTGTTTGAAGAAAGCTTTGAACAGGTAGAGATGAAAAAGGGTTCTTTGATTACTGGTGTAGTCATTGCTATTGACAGTGAAGTCGTCACCATTAATGTCGGCTTAAAGTCTGAAGGTGTGGTTTCACGCAGTGAATTTCTTAATTCAGCTGGCGAACTTGAAGTTGCCGTAGGCGACGAGGTGTTAGTTGCCCTACAGGAAATTGAAGATGGCTTAGGTGCCACCCAAGTATCTCGCGAACGTGCTCGTGAAATGGAGTTATGGCAGCAACTGGAAAAAATCCAAGCCAATGACGAAACCGTTACTGGTGTTATTAGCGCTCGTGTTAAAGGTGGCTTTAACGTTGAATTGGGCGGCATCCGTGCCTTCTTGCCAGGCTCTTTGATTGATACTCGTCCGTTGCAAGATGTGTCTCATTTAGAAGGCATAGATCTTGAGTTTAAAATCATCAAGATTGATATGTTACGCAACAACGTTGTTGTGTCCCGTAGAGCTTTAATGGATGAAGCGAACAAGGCCCAGCGTGCACAAGTATTAGCGACTCTAGAAGAAGGCGCTGTTGTGAAAGGTTTCGTGAAGAACTTAACTGATTACGGTGCTTTCATCGACCTTGGTGGCCTAGATGGCCTGCTACACATTACCGACATCGCTTGGCGTCGCATTAAGCATCCAAGTGAAATGTTAACTGCTGGTGCTGATATTGAAGTAAAAGTATTGAAGTTTGATGCCGAAAAGCAACGCGTATCCTTAGGTTTGAAGCAACTGCAACAAGATCCTTGGACCAGCTTTACAGACACTTATCCTGTAGGTAGTCGTTTGCCAGCCACCGTAACCACCGTGACTGATTACGGTTGTTTTGCTCGCGTTTCTGACGGCATTGAAGGCCTAGTTCACGCCTCTGAAATGAGCTGGATGAAGCGTAACTTGCACCCATCCAAAATGGTGGCTGTAGGTGAAGAAATTGAAGTGATGATTTTAGACATCAATGGCGAAAAACGCCGATTGTCTTTAGGTATGAAGCAATGCAGTGAAAGCCCTTGGGTTGCATTCTCTAACCAGTACTCTGAAGGCGATAAGGTCTCTGGTAAGCTAAATTCTAAGACTGATTTTGGCCTATTCATAGGTCTAGAAGATGGTATTGATGGTCTTGTTCATGTATCTGATATCGATTGGAATAAGAGCGATGAAAGCTTGTTGGAAAGCTTCCAGAAAGGCCAGCAAATTGACGCTGTTATCTTGTCTATTGATACAGAGCGCCAGCGTGTTGCTCTTGGTATTAAGCAAATGGCAGGCGATCCGTTCTCCGACTACGCCACTGCCAATGTTAAAGGCACCGAAGTAAAGGGTACTATTGCCGAAGTTACTCCTGGTGGTTTGTTGGTTGATTTAGCCACAGACGTACAAGGCTTCTTAAAGCGTGGAGAATTGGCTCAAGGTCAAGATCTATCAGACTTTAAAGAAGGTCAAGAAATTACCAGTTTCGTTGCGAGCTTAGATCGTAAAGGCCGCTCTATTAGTTTGGCAATACGAGCACAAGAAGCTGCTGCACAGCGTGTGCAAATGCAAGAGTTGAACACTAAGTTGATTGAGTCTGAAGGCCCGACTACTATCGGTGACCTTATTAAGGAACAGCTCAAAAAATAATAAAAAGGATAGGGTATGCGTAAGTCTGAACTCATTGAAAATTTGATTGACCGCTTCGAAGGCATTCCAGTAAAGAATGTAGAGCAATCGGTTAAGGCCATTATTGACCATATGGCCGATGCTTTATCGGCGGGCGATCGAATTGAAATAAGGGGCTTTGGCAGCTTTTGTTTACACTACCGAGCACCAAGAACTGGGCGTAATCCCAAAACAGGTGACTCGGTAGAACTAGCGGCAAAGTACGTACCTCATTTTAAACCAGGTAAAGAATTACGCGATCAGGTAAACGATAGTCTATAATAGGCTATCGTTGATAAAGGTTGGATTAACTTCAACCTCCCTGATTAGGTAAAAGCACGTGAAATTAATAAAGGCCGTACTCTTCGTTGTTATCATCATGGTGGCCTTGATTGTTGGTGTGTTGTTTAGCACACGTAATAGTCAGGCCGTCTCTTTAGATCTTATATTCTTCCAATTTCCCCCTATGAGCATGGCTATCTGGCTGTTATTAAGCTTGGCTATGGGCATGGTTTTGTGCGCATTTGTTTACAGTGTCGTAAACCTTAAATTGAAGCGTAAAAACGTCCAATTACAGCGTCAATTATCCAAAGTAAACCTAGCACAACCTGGCAATAAGGCGATCCCATAAGTATGGATGCTTCTTTACTTGTGGTATTAGTTGCAGCCTTAGGTATAGGTTGGTGGTTAGGCCAAAGGGAATATAGGCAAAAACGTAATTCCCAAATAGGTCTTCAAGCTGATTACTATCGCGGTCTTAATTACCTGCTAAACCAACAAACAGATGAAGCTCTAGAGCTGTTCATCCATGCCTTAGAGGTTAATCCTCAAACTGTTGATACTCACTTGGCTTTGGGAAGTTTATTTCGGCGCCGTGGAGAAGTTGATAAAGCCATTCAAATTCATCAAAATTTGCTATCTAGCCACGGCCTAGATCAAGAACAACTAATGCTGGCAGAACTGGAATTAGCTCACGACTTTATCAAAGCTGGTCTATTAGATCGTGCAGAAGAGCTATTGCTTGATGTGGCGCAACAACCGAACCAGCAAAAAGCTAAAGCTACAGAATTATTAGTAGATGTTTACCAACGTGAACAGGATTGGCATAAAGCCCTAGCAGTAGGAACTGCTGCTAACGTATCAGCCAGTGTAGATTTAGCCCAACGGTTATCTCACTTTTGCTGTGAGCTGGCCGAAGAGGCACTGCAGTCAAATCAAGAGCAAGAATGCCTTGCTTATTTAAAGCGTGCTAAGCGCCATAATGCAGATAATCCCAGAGTCAGCTTGTTGCGAGCTCAACTAAGTATGCAACTGGACAACTTCATAGACGCCAAAAGGCACTTGTTGGTTATGGCTCAGCAAGATGTGCATTTGGTGCCTGAAATGATTCAACCGTTACACTTATGCTTCATTAAGCTAGCGGATATAGAAGGATGGCGTGCATGGCTGAACCAAGCTATGTCGCAACACCCCAGCACTAGCTTGTTATTAGCTCAGGCTCAGGAAATAGGCCAGCAAAATGACTCTGATGCCGCCGCTTATGTGACAGAAAAGTTGCGTCAAAGACCATCTTTAAAGGGCTTTAATTATTTAATTGATCTACATATGCAGTGGGCATCTGCTAATGCAAAAGATAGCCTACAAGTGCTAAAAGGCCTTACAGTAGCGCTACAAAGTAGTAAGCCGCAATATCGTTGTCGACAATGTGGTTTTGCTGGAAACTCCATGCACTGGCAATGCCCTAGCTGCCACCAGTGGGGCAGAACCAAACCCATTTATGGATTAGAAGGAGAGTAACTTGAAGCAAGATTCACCTATTGTTGTGGCTTTAGATTATCAGTCTGCAGACCAGGCTATTGCTATGGCGCAACAGTTAGACCCAGCACGCTGCCGTTTAAAAGTAGGTAAGGAACTTTTTACCGCAGCTGGTCCACAGTTGGTGGAGAAGCTCCAGCAGCAAGGGTTTGAAATATTCCTAGACCTTAAGTTTCACGATATTCCAAATACAGTAGCCAAAGCAGTCTTGGTTGCCGCGCGTATGGGAGTTTGGATGGTCAATGTGCACGCTAGTGGTGGTGTAGAGATGATGCAAACAACTCAAACTGCCCTTAAGGCTAAAGGCGGACACCAGCCGTTATTAATTGCGGTGACAGTGTTAACAAGTATGGATGCCGATGGGTTGAAGGCTACTGGCATAGACCAATCACCAACGGAACGAGTGCTTTCATTGGCACATTTGAGCCAAGATTCTGGCTTCGATGGTGTTGTTTGTTCAGCTCAAGAATCAGCACTATTGAAAGTCAAATTAGGCAAAGAATTTAAATTGATTACACCTGGTATACGGCCATCTTTTGCAACGAAGGGAGACCAAAAACGTATCATGACACCTGCCCAAGCCATGGCTGCGGGTAGCGACTACTTAGTGATTGGCAGGCCTATTACACAAGCCGATGATCCAATGAAAGCCTTGGAGTTGATTGAACAAGAGCTTGTTTAGCAGCTGTCATAACAGCTATATAAGTAAAGCTTTATGGATGAGCCTGGCACTTTTGTTATTGTGTGCTAGGCTTATTAAGTCTCATGGAATTGGAGACTAATTTTTAATCAAGGAGTAGATCATGAAGCTAACTCGTACAATAGCCCTGCTGCTATTATCCACGCTAATCACCTTGGGGTCTTTTTCTCCCCTCTCGCTAGCTGAAGTCACATCACCTATTAACATTAATACAGCCACTGCTGTTGAACTTGCTGAGGCCATTGATGGTGTAGGTGAGGTTAGAGCTGCTGCTATTATTACATTGCGTGAGCAACTTGGTGGGTTTACTAACCTAGAGCAATTGCTTGATGTCAAAGGCATAAGCGACGTTACGCTGTCACGCATTAGTTCTATAATCGTGCTAGAGTAGGTATTACTCATACTATGATGGGTGTGGTGACCGACACGATATACACACGTAAGGCACTATGCCTGTCCCGAGTAACAACAACGTTTGTTACTTATGCATAAGGACATCAACAATGGCCATGACATGGCAAGGTTTGTTAGCTGATCAGCGTTTTGGCAAACCCTATACAGAACAACACCAGCAAAGCCGCACCCCATTTCACAAAGATTATGATCGACTGATATTCTCCAGTGCGTTTAGACGTATGGGGCATAAAACTCAAGTTCATTCATTGTCTCATAATGACCATGTACATAACCGCTTAACCCATAGTTTAGAGGTGTCTAGTGTTGGTCGTAGCTTAGGCATTCAAGTTGGGCACAGTTTAAAGAATCAAGCTAATTGGCCAGATTGGATAGAGCCCCATGACTTAGGTGCCATTGTACAGTCCGCATGCTTAGCTCACGATATTGGTAATCCACCGTTTGGCCATTTTGGTGAGAGCTCAATTCGGCATTGGTTTTCTAGTTATGCGCAACAAGGAGGCTTGGAGAGTTTGAGCCCAGCGGAGCAGGCTGATTTGCTCAATTTTGAAGGTAACGCCCAAGGGTTGCGCACTCTTACTCAGTTAGAATACCATCAGTTTAAAGGAGGTATGAGGCTCACCTATGCTACCTTGGGAAGTTTTCTTAAATACCCATGGTTATCTAATTCCAAGCAATGTGAACGTAAGTCAAAATTCGGTGCTTTGCAATCCGAAAAACATATATTGGCGGATATTGCAGGCCGTTTAGGCTTGTTGCAGAAAGCAGATTATGAGTGGTGCCGGCATCCATTAGTCTATTTGATGGAAGCTGCTGATGATATTTGTTACGCCATAATTGATTTAGAAGACGGTGTAGAGCTGGGTATTTTAGACGAACAAGACGTGTTGGAGCTGTTAGCGCCGATTACGGGCCCCTTGGTAGTGCCTCAACGCACGGCAATGGTGGATGCCTATTACTCAACTCGTCGCTTAGCATTATTGCGTGGTAAGGTTATAGATTACCTTGTCCAGTCTGCGGCACATGCATTTATGCAGCATATCCCAGCCTTATTGGAAGGGCGTTTGCAAGGTGACTTAATATCCCATTGTGACCCCGTAACTCAACAAGTGATTGGTGATGCCAAAGCGTTAGCAAAAAATCGTATATTTTTGGCCCCAGAGCGCCACCGTACAGAGTTGGCGGCTTATTCAGTGCTTGAAAAGTTGCTAGATGGGTTTGTACCCGCAGCCCTAGCGTTAGACCAGCAAGAGGGTGATAAGAAGTTGTCTTTTAAAGCAGAAAAGCATCTTGCGCTAATGGGTACTCATCGTCCAGAACAGGGTGCAACTGCATATCAGGCCTTATGCTGCACCATGGACTTTGTCGGTGGTATGACGGATAACTACGCCGTGGATCTAGCTCGCCAGCTTAGTGGTG
>Ga0115004_10004281_pt1 | contig 11406 bp, 9 predicted proteins | sample ArcticOcean_MG_C_10_FD_88737 | JGI IMG/M metagenome (GOLD analysis project Ga0115004, IMG submission 88737) | Marine microbial communities from western Arctic Ocean - ArcticOcean_MG_CB11_90 | ecosystem: Environmental > Aquatic > Marine > Oceanic | place: Arctic Ocean: Canada Basin | collected...
CGATGTACGTAAATAAATGGTCTAAAATTCTGAAATTATGTCTAACGACTGGTCGGGCAGGGTCTTTGTATGCAGAGTTCAAAAGTAAAAGTTTATTATTTGCGCGCGAAAAGAAATAATGTTATTGAGGTAAACTTGCATCTTAACAAAGAGACATGACAGGGCGCATGGCGATGGTGGGCAATAAAATTCGAAACATGGAGGAGTTCGCGAGTGTGAGCGGCATTTCCCGACCAACGGTGTCGAAGTACTTTAACGAGCCGGGAAGTGTGAGGGCCACTACGCGCATGCGCATCGAAGCGGCGCTTGAGTTGCATGACTATCGGCCAAATATCTATGCGATGAACCAAAATCGGAAACTGACGAAGACGGTTGGTGTTGTGGTGCCGTTGTTAACGGACCCCTATTTTGCAGAGATCGCACGTAATCTTGAACAAAGATGTATTGCGGCAGGTTACCGCCCAACCCTGTTCAGTTCACACGGGGATCCAGCGTTGGAGGTAGAGGTTCTCGATACACTGCGCTCTCTTAAACCCGCCGGTGTGTTATTGGCGCCTTTGGGGCGCGCGTCGGATGGGAAGGCGCTGGAAAAATTTTGCGAAGATGTACCCACTTTGATTTTTGACAGCAGCGTTGATCAAATAGGCCTTGCATTTGTGGGTTCTGATAACTTTCAATTCACCACCCATATCACTGACTATTTGTGCCGTACTGGCGAGCCACCCTGCTTTTTTGAAATGAAAACGCCCGCGAACCCCAACGCGCACCGTCGTCGTCAAAGTTATCTTAAGGCCATGGAAGCGTTTGGCCATATTCCAGACGTCATCTCGGTGGAAGGTGAGGGCTGGGGGTTTGAAGAAATTGGGCTTTTGGGCGGTCACGATGCACTCAAGCGAGGACGTTTTTCGACAAATACGATTCTGTGCAGTAACGACCGTTTGGCAATTGGTCTGCTGACGGCTTGTTATGAGCAAGGTGTCCGCGTGGGGCGTGGCGACGACTGTCCGATTCGGGTCGCTGGACAAGACGGGCATCCGTATTCGCGCTACACTTGCCCACCTTTGACAACGATTTCACATAACTATGACGCGGTGTCCCAGACCGCAGCAGAGGCCCTGTTTGCTGCGATAGACGGGCAGGTATCAGCTTGGAAAAGCACAAGATTAGAAGGGCAATTGATCTTGCGTGACTCCGCGTGAGGACTATTTAGTTTACGCGCGTAAATAATTCGTTGACGCCGCGTTGTTTTTTTGAGTAGGTTTGGGCCACCAACATCCAAACCAGGGAGGAATCAGGATGTCATTGAAGAGCACACTTTGTGCCGCGACTGCGCTTTCGCTGATCACAGCAGGCGGCGCTTTTGCGGACAATCTCACGATAGCGACCGTGAACAACGGCGATATGATCCGTATGCAGGGTCTGACTGACGACTTCACCGCCAAGACGGGTCACACCGTTGAATGGGTTACGCTCGAAGAGAACGTACTCCGCCAGCGCGTTACTACGGATATCTCCACCAAAGGTGGTGCCTTCGACATAATGACCATCGGCATGTATGAGACCCCGATCTGGGGTGCGAACGGCTGGTTGGTTTCACTTGACGACCTGTCTGCTGAGTATAATGCCGCCGATATCTTGCCAGCTATGGCCGGCGGTCTGTCCCATGACGGCACGCTCTTCGCGGCTCCGTTTTATGGTGAAAGCTCGATGGTCATGTACCGGACCGACCTCATGGCTGCCGCTGGTCTTGAAATGCCTGATGCACCATCTTGGTCATTCATTGCCAAGGCAGCACGTGCGATGACGGATCGAGACGCTGAAATCAACGGTATTTGCCTGCGTGGCAAGGCCGGTTGGGGGGAAGGCGGCGCTTTCATCACGGCGATGTCGAATTCTTTCGGCGCACGCTGGTTTGACGAAGATTGGAACGCCCAGTTCGACACTCGTGAGTGGTCAGATACACTGAATTTCTATAAGAATATGATGACTGATGCGGGCCCTGCGGGATACGCGACCAACGGGTTCAACGAAAACCTGTCGCTGTTCCAACAGGGTAAATGTGGCATGTGGATTGACGCAACTGTGGCTGCGTCCTTTGTAACCAATCCCAAAGATTCGACCGTTGCAGACAAAGTTAGCTTTACGCTGGCCCCCGACAATGGCCTGGGGGTTCGCTCAAACTGGCTGTGGGCATGGGCGCTGGCAATTCCGGCAGGTTCTCAGAAAGAAGCAGCTGCCAAACAGTTTATAGAATGGGCAACAGGCACCGGCTATATTGAGTTGGTTGCAGCCAATGAAGGTTGGGCCAATGTGCCTCCTGGCGCACGGACATCGCTGTACGAAAATCCAAACTACAAATCTGTGCCCTTTGCTCAGATGACGCTGGATTCGATCTTGTCGGCTGATCCCAATAATTCGACCGTTGACCCAAGCCCCTACGTTGGCGTTCAATTTGCCGCTATTCCGGAGTTTGCGGGCATTGCAACGGAAGTGAGCCAAGAATTCTCCGCCGCTTATGCAGGTCAGCAGACCATCGCAGAAGCACTTGAAAAGGCTCAGGCGATCACCAACGAAGCAATGGAAGCAGCAGGCTACCGCTAGCGTCCTCCCCCGGGGGCGGTCTCTGCGCCGCCCCTCTGTGCCAGGACATTCTTAATGATCTTTGTACCATCCTGGATGGGACCTCTGTCCGCAGGAAAGCACCACGCAATGGCCACCAAAGCATCCAGATCCACCGCCCGCATCATGATGGCGCCTGCCGTAGTGTTGCTTTTGGGTTGGATGTTGGTGCCCCTGATCATGACGCTCTACTTTTCGTTCAAGAGGTACCTTCCCTTGCGCGGAGACAGTCTTGAGCGAGGCCTTGAATGGGTCGGATTTACAAACTACAGCCGGTTTATTTCTTCGAGTTCTTTCTGGCCCAGTATCCAAACTACATTGATCATGGTGGGCGGTGTCCTTTTGATCACAGTTGTTTTTGGTATCGTCTTGGCGATGCTGCTGGATCAACCGATGTGGGGTCAGGGATTTGTGCGCATCCTTGTGATTGCGCCATTTTTCGTGATGCCGACTGTATCCGCATTGGTGTGGAAAAATATGCTGATGGATCCGGTTAATGGCATCTTTGCCCATCTGTGGCGGTTCTTTGGCGCCGAGCCCGTGGCGTGGTTGCAAGACGCTTCGCTTGGGTCAATTATTGCACTTGTTTCTTGGCAATGGCTTCCCTTTGCCACACTTATTCTGCTGACAGCGACCCAATCGCTGGACACAGAACAGCTGGAAGCTGCCGAAATGGACGGTGCCCCGGTGCTTAAACGCTTTTGGTATATTGTACTGCCGCATCTGGCTCGTGCCATCACCATTGTGATCCTTATTCAGACGATCTTCCTCTTGTCTGTCTTTGCAGAAATTTTCGTGACTACTGGCGGCGCTTTCGGCACCCGCACACTGACCTATCTGATTTTCCAGCGGGTCGTTGATAGCCAGAATATCGGGCTGGGGTCTGCGGGCGGTGTTTATGCCATAATCCTTGCTAACATTGTTGCCATCTTCCTGATGCGCATTGTTGGCAAAAATTTAGACGAATAGGGGGCGCTGATTATATGGCACGAGCCGTTAAAACACAGCGCAGGATCATCACCACCATTGCTGCATGGACGATTGGTCTGATAATCTTTTTTCCAATCTTCTGGACAATTCTAACCAGCTTTAAGACTGAGGCACAGGCGATCAATGACCCACCCTTATTCTTTACCTTTGACTGGACTTTAGAAAACTATGCAATTGTCCAAGAACGCTCTGACTATATGAAATTCCTGTGGAACTCGGTCATTATTGCTGGGGGCTCTACGGTCCTTGGCATCCTCGTGGCGATCCCAGCCGCATGGTCCATGGCCTTTGTGCCGTCTAAGTGGACCAAAGATATTTTGCTTTGGATGCTCTCGACAAAAATGCTGCCGGCGGTGGGGGTTCTTTATCCGATCTCGCTTTTGTTCGTTGAGTTTAATCTGCTTGATACCCGCAGTGGCCTGATGGTGGTACTGATGTTGATCAATCTCCCAATTATTGTTTGGATGCTTTTCACCTATTTCAAAGAAATCCCTTATGAAATTCTCGAAGCGGCCCGGATGGATGGTGCCAAATTCAAAGAAGAAATATTTTATGTTCTGACACCAATGGCCATTCCGGGTATCGCCTCCACCGCTCTTCTCAATTTTATACTGGCATGGAATGAAGCTTTCTGGACGCTGAACCTGACGGCTGCCAAAGCAGCGCCTTTGACTGCTTTTATTGCCAGTTATTCCAGTCCTGAAGGCCTGTTTTTTGCGAAACTCAGTGCGGCTTCGACCATGGCGATTGCACCGGTCCTTATCCTTGGCTGGTTCAGCCAGAAACAACTTGTCCGTGGCCTGACCTTTGGCGCTGTGAAATAAGGAACCTGCAAAATGGGACAAATCCAACTCAAACAAGTGACCAAGAAATTTGGTGACGTAGAAGTGATTTCGCCGTTGGACCTCACCATTCAAGATGGCGAGTTTACGGTCTTGGTCGGTCCGTCGGGCTGCGGTAAATCCACGCTGTTGCGTATGATTGCGGGGCTTGAAGACATCACGGCGGGTCATATTGAGATTGATGGAAAGGATGCCACGGACTTGGTGCCCGCCAAGCGTGGCCTCGCGATGGTGTTCCAGTCTTATGCGCTTTACCCGCATATGACAGTGCGTAAAAATATTGCCTTTCCGTTGCGCATGGCGAAACTGGATAAAGCTGAGATTAAAAAACGCGTAGAAAGCGCCGCTGCGGTGCTGAATTTAACCGACTATCTTGAACGTCGCCCGGGACAGCTGTCGGGGGGACAACGCCAGCGGGTGGCCATTGGTCGTGCGATTGTGCGTGAACCGGCGGCGTTCCTGCTTGACGAGCCATTGTCGAACCTTGACGCTGCTTTGCGCGTCGGAATGCGCCTTGAGATTAGTGAGCTGCATAAACGGCTTGAAACCACGATGGTTTATGTCACTCACGATCAGGTCGAGGCGATGACCATGGCAGATAAGATTGTTGTGCTGCAAGCTGGGGTGATTGAGCAAGTCGGCACGCCGCTTGAGCTGTACCGCACTCCGCGCAACATATTTGTTGCGGGGTTCATAGGGTCGCCCAAAATGAACCTGATTGTTGGTAACGAAGCGGCTAAATACGATGTGCATACTATTGGCGTTCGCCCTGAGCACATTGATGTCGTCGAAAGTGGTGGCCAGTGGCAGGGCACAGTGGGAGTGGCCGAGCACTTGGGCTCTGATACGTTCTTTCACATCCACAATACTGGATTGACGGAGATGTTGACCGTGCGTGCCATCGGAGATGTGAGCCTGACACATGGTGATACGATCCACTTGACCCCAAGGACGGGCGAAATCCACCGATTTGATGCTGGGGGGCTGCGGATCGCGTGATGAGACTGGCTGGAAAATCTGCCTTAATCACGGGGGCTGCGCGCGGCATCGGCTTGGCCTTTGCCAAGGCCTATGTGGCCGAGGGCGCTAGGGTGGCAATCGCCGATATTGATGACGCGCTTGCTCAGGCTGCAGCACTGAGTATTGGCAAAGCTGCTGTTGCCGTGCACATGGATGTGGCCGATCAGACCAGTATAGAGGCTGGCGTTGCGGCCACGATAGATGCATTTGGTCAAATCGATATCTTGATCAATAATGCGGCAATCTTCTCGGCGGCTCCGATCAGCGATGTCACACGACAGGATTATACCCGCGTTTTTGATATTAATGTGGCTGGTACCCTTTTTACTCTGCAGGCCGTTTCTGAACATATGATCGAACGTGGCATACAAGGCCGCATTATCAATATGGCCAGCCAAGCAGGCCGGCGTGGTGAAAGCCTTGTAGCCATTTATTGTGCCAGCAAGGCGGCAGTTATTTCGCTTACCCAATCGACCGGTTTGAATCTGATCCGGCATGGCATCAATGTAAACGCCATAGCACCTGGCGTGGTGGACGGAGAACATTGGGACGGTGTTGATGCCTTTTTTGCAAAATATGAAGGAAAACCACTAGGCCAGAAGAAAAAAGAGGTTGGTAGAGCGGTGCCCTTCGGACGGATGGGTATGGCCAAGGATTTGACTGGGATGGCTGTGTTTCTTGCTAGTGATGATGCTGCCTACATTGTGGCTCAGACCTATAATGTTGACGGTGGAAGCTGGATGAGCTGATGACAGATCAAACAAATAGCCACCCAGTAATTAGTCTCTCTAACGCGATGCTTGAGGCTCTGCCTGATGGTGTGGCGATCCCGTCTTACGATCGCTCAAAGCTCACTCCGGGGATTGTGCACATAGGTTTGGGCAATTTTCACCGTGCACATCAGGCATGGTACTTGCACAGACTTATGCAGCTTGGTCTGGCACATAATTGGGCCATTATTGGCGCGGGTGTGCGCCCCTGCGATGCGATCATGCGGGAGCGTTTGTTGCAGCAGGACTGTCTGACGACGCTGGTTGAGTTGGACCCAGACAGCACCTCGGTCGAGGTCATCGGATCGATGATTGGTTTTGTTGAGGTTCACCCCGAAAACGCGCCGTTGATCAGCGCGATGTCAGACCCGCGCATCCGAATTGTGTCTTTGACGGTCACTGAAGGTGGGTATTATCAATCAGAGGCGGGGAATCTTGATATCAGCCACCCTGATATTGCGCATGACATTGCCAATCCTGGCCGACCCATCACGGCGTTTGGCGCAATGGTTGCCGCCTATCGCGCTAGGCGGGATGCCGGACACCTGCCCTTTACGGGTCAATGTTGTGACAATCTTCAGAACAACGGAGACGTTTTACGGAGCACTATCGTTGCTTTGGCGCGACTGACAGACCCAGATCTTGCACAATGGATTGATGAGACTGGTCGTTTTCCCAATGCTATGGTGGATTGCATTGTGCCAGCGACGGGGCCAGTGGAGCTGTCCTTTGTCCGAAATATAGGTATTGAGGACGCAGTTCCTGTCACCCATGAAAACTATCGCCAATGGGTTGTTGAAGATCGATTTTGTGCGGGTCGCCCACCTTGGGAACACGCTGGCGCGACAATAACTGACGATGTGCATACATATGAAAGCATGAAAATTCGCACTCTGAATGCTGGGCATCAGGTACTGGCTAATGCTGGCGATGTCTTGGGCATTGAAACGATTGCTGATTGCATGACAGACCCCTTAATCTTCGATTTTTTTCACAAGGTGCAAACCGAGGAATTTCTGCCCTACGTTGCTGGCGTTGAAGGTATCTCTCCACAAGATTACCTCGCTTTGATCGAACGGCGGTTTGCGAACCCCAAAATTCGGGACACCACACGCCGGGTCGCATTTGATGGTTCTTCTCGCCATCCAGCCTTTGTTTTGCCGATCTTGCGGGACGCATTGGCCTCTGGGGGGACGGTGGATGGGCTTGCTCTTGTTGAAGCGCTCTGGGCGCGGATGTGCGCTGGCATCCGCGAAGACGGAACGCTTATCGAACCAAACGATCCGTTCTGGGATCAGCTATATGAGGTGGCCGGGCACGCGAAATCCAACCCAGTTGTCTGGCTCGAAATGCGTCAGACTTATGGTGATCTGGCAGATCACCCACAGTTTGTAGAGGCGTTTTCAGACTGGTTGAAACTGATTTGGAGCGCTGGGGTCCGGGCCGCTTTGAAGACTTATTGCGGGTCAGGCGAACTGCACTGATAGGCTAATGTAAAAGGATTAAATCGATCACTCCACGCCCACTGATCTTGTCCAAGTTTAAATCTGGCTTCTTCCAAGCAACCCCTACTTTGAGTAGGGTTAACAGTGGCCGAATGATACAAAGACGCAGTTCGATGTGACGCGGTGAGCATTGCGACACCCTGTGACGTGACACAACCACAAACTTCATTACGTTTTGTGGGGTAGATCGGTGACCTTGGGAAGTTGGATCTAAAAATATCAACAAGATGACTTCACGTCGTGCCTACGAGAGGACGCCGATAAGGAAATCTGTCTGTTGTTTGGAAAAAAGGATGAGTTTAGAGAGGTGGTGATCCACTGATGAAAAGGAAGCTATCAGGTCTTGCGCGATATACACAATATGGCAAATTCATTACATTTATCTTGATTTTTGACAATGAACGAGCTGACAAAAAAAGCCTTACTCTGCTTGATTACAAAAAATTAAACCGAATTCCTAATGTACTATTGTTTTAAAATTAAAATCACACGCTTACATTTCGAGTAAATATTAAAGTTATGAAAAAAGAACTGTAAATATCAGGTTGTACGCGCTCTTTAATGAGGCGCAAAAAAAGAGACCGTTGTTATATCGACAGTTTATACAGGTATATTATTGAGTTTTTTGAAACTTATACCACAACCATGTCGAACACGTTTTGTAAAAAAAATAAACCAATAAAACACAGGATGCATGCTGCCACAGGTGTTATTATCCATCCAAATATAATTTTGGCAAGAACAGACCAACGAATTGCGGCGGCTCCTTGAAGAATCGAAATGCCGACAATTGCCCCAACTACTGCCTGAGAACTTGACACAGGAACCAATGGAATTGTTGGTAATCCGAGCCCTGCCAACCAAGTTTCTAATCCAACAGATGCAAACATGAATAAAACAACTGAATGTGATATGACTGCAATTAAGGCTGATGTTGCTGAAAGCCGACCTAGATCATTTCCAAGCGTCATCATGACTCGCTTTGAATAGGTAAAAACGCCCAAGGCAATCGACAAACCACCCAGCACAAACAACTGTTGTGTTGAGGATAGGATTATACCACCAACTTGGAATGGGGGTAGCGGTTGTGCCGGAATAAAAACACCAACAACATTTGCTATATTATTGGCACCAAGAGAATAGGCTCCAAGTGCTCCTGCAACAATCAGCGCGACACGCTTGTAAGCGTCAGCTCGGATCATATGTATCCGCACACGTTTCGCAGAAAATTTCATTATCTGATAAAGAAAAATAGCAATGACACCCGATAATAGTGGGCAAATAATCCAAGTACTTAAAACCTTGGTCAGAGTCGACATATCTGTCGGACTATTGGAGAAAAAATTCCAACCAATTATCGCCCCTACAATGGCCTGAGACGTTGAGACTGGCACTCCGAATTTCGTCATCGCGTATACAGCAAAAGCGGCCGAAAGTGCCGTCATAAATGCGCCGGGCAAGGCAGATATTGCGCCTAGTTTTCCGAGCGTTTGAGATGTGCCTGCCCCTGACACGATAGCACCAAGAACCACAAATATTGAACAAATTATCGCGGCCGTTCGCCAGCTGACCATTTTTGTACCGACAGCGGTTCCAAAGACATTTCCAGCGTCATTAGCGCCAAGCGCCCAGCCTAAAAATAGACCGCTAGTCAGGAATATTAAAACAAGAGGGTCTAACAATTTTACGTCAACCGTTTTATGGCATATATGGCCAGCCGGTCTGCCACATCTTCTGCCAGATCTGCGATGCCATCGATGCGGTCAGCGAACTCTCTAAGCTGTATCTTTAAAGACAATTCAAGACTCGAATCAAAGATAGCAGTCTTAAGGTTGAGACAGATCTTGTCTGCTTCTTTTTCGTATAAAATAACTTTGTGGTTATAGGCAGGTACATCATGAGGGCTCCTAAAAAAGGCCCGCCCACTCAGCGCCAGCTCGTCCACAGACTTAATAACCATATTGGTAAGTTTGCGATATCCACTCCCAAGCTCCTCTGGAATAGATGGTTTCTCAATTGAAAAGGCCCAGAGCGTATCTTCGAATTCAGATAATAATTGATCGACCGTTTCAATTAAGCCTAGCACATCGCCACGGGAATCGGGAATAAGTGTATTCGAATAGAGGTGTTTTTCAATATCCCGCCTTAAATCATCAGCTTCGCTTTCCAACTCTACAACTCGGTCGAGGCGCGAGACGAATTCTTCTGTATAACCTTCTTTTAGGTAAACTCGGACACCTAGCCTAAATACAACTGCCGCTTCTGAAACCTTATCAAAAAAACTATCAATTTGGAGCTCAAGTTGCTTGGTTCTGCCGAATAGGCTCAGGTTAGGTGCCATTTAGTTTTACTGCTCTTTTTTACGGCCTTACGGCTCTTTTAAATCCGCGCGGGTATAGGGCACGAAGTTTTTTTAGTAACTGTTTTGTAACAATTTTGTATCAGATTTGTAACATGATTGTAAAATGTTAATTTATGGTAGAACTATAACGCTAGAAGACCGAGCTAACTACATATAAATAATTGGAGATTGTCTTGCCAAAATTTTCGAGATGGGCTCTTATGTGGGCAGTGGTTCTCACGTTCTAATCTATCGGTAAATCGATACAGAACTGCGTCGCTTGGTCCTAAATGGTGCGCTTTCGACAAATCAAAAGCTGCCGCCGACGCGCGAATTGACAAGGAAACTTGGAATATCATGAATTATGATCAAGTCAGTTTGTATAACTCGTTTCAGAAGACTAGGCGCAGGCCAAGACGGGTTTTGAAGCTTTCATTTCCGAAGGTATATGTTTTGAAACTGCGCCAAAAGGTAATGTTCCTATAAAAATCTCTGGGTTACCCGACATCAAAATTTTGACGCGCGCTATTTCCATTATGTCATCACCAGCAAGCTTCCGGTACACCGCGACTGTGCCGTTTCGACCTGGCGTTCCTGCATTAGATTAACTTTCAGTTGAACTGTGAAATAACTGTTGCCAGGCTGCCCTTAACTATGATGAACACTACAATCTGAATTATCGCTAAATTTGCGGCAGCTCTGCACTTCGCGCACCAAATGCAAATTATCTTAATGATGCCCGTGGCGTACAGGTTGCCTCTGGTCAAATTGTGGAGGCATCGGTGTGCACTAGGCATTTGGACCGTTCGTATTTATTTCATTGAATAAAAAAGATACGGCCGGGTATGACGACCCGGGAAATCTCGTGGATCGGGATATGATGCAGCTCACGAAAGCAAACGTAGCTCCAGTTCTGAGCGACAATGAGGGTATAGATCTTAATTTGGAAAAATGTACCCTGGCAACTGTATCTTCAACTTGCGGGATCGCTCCAGTTCTGTCGTGATTTGCAAAGCGCATTCACGATTGTGACGCGTTTGCGTGCAACGGCTGTGATGGCGACTTTGTGTGGTTTGCCGGCAGTGCGCAGTCGATCGGCGATGGGTTCAGGACCGGATTATGATGGTGCGCCACGGGTGCGGCTTGGAACATGACATGCCGCAACAAATGCCGCCCGCCACCGATACCTTTTTCCACGCAGTGCACCGCTGTCATGGGTAATTTCACGGGCAAGTGCCACGGGCAATCGGCGCGAGACCTGTCAGAGCCGCTGCTTGTTCGGTGGATATCTGGCCAAGCCTGGATATTTCTGCGATCAG
>Ga0115004_10004290_pt1 | contig 11396 bp, 12 predicted proteins | sample ArcticOcean_MG_C_10_FD_88737 | JGI IMG/M metagenome (GOLD analysis project Ga0115004, IMG submission 88737) | Marine microbial communities from western Arctic Ocean - ArcticOcean_MG_CB11_90 | ecosystem: Environmental > Aquatic > Marine > Oceanic | place: Arctic Ocean: Canada Basin | collected...
ACAAATAATTCCGAATTGGACGAAAGGTTTTTTCCAAAAACGCCTTTCGTGGTTAACGAACGCGTGAATGATAACAGTAATAATAATAACGATGATGATGCGAAACCGGCGCTGAGGAAGAAGAGGAAATCAGTGCTCGCGAAAGAGATCGAGAGGAAATTATTTGAGAGCTTCGAGAACTTGAAAACAGATCGAGCGAGGGATTTCTTGACCAGGAGAAGATTTTTGGAAACCTTTGAATTAGGGAATTTGATATCGAGCGCGTTTTCGGTGCAGAGATTGTCCAGAGCGTTTGAAAGGAATTGTTCGGTGAGAAAAAGCGCTCGCGGTGATGGCAGTGGTGATGATGGTGCGGTAGATTTCGATGGGTTTGTTATGTGCGTATTCGAGTGCGCGAAAGCGTATGACGTTGATTGCGAGGTTGTCGCGAAGAGGATTATTAGTACCGCTTTTGCGTTAGAACGGAGGAAGATGATAACGAGGAAGAGTAATAGTAATAGTATTAATAATACTAGTAAAGTAGTAGTAGGAGTAGATGATGATGATTATGACGATGACCTTGATGACGAAGAAGAGTTTTATGAGTATAAAGATTTAGTGAGCAGTCGAACGATGAAGAAAATTGACGCGTTGGAAGACCGCGTCATGAACTGCTTTGAAGCAGTGTTTTGCAAAGCCGCCAACGCTGCTGCCGCTGCAAATAATAATATGAGCACTAGCAACAATAGCATCAACGAACGCGAATTTATTAAAATTTGTTCCGCTTGTGCTCTGATTGGTAACAATCTTTCCAAAACGGACGCGTTGGATGTTGCCGTCGATATAGCTCGATCGAAAAATCGTGGGATCGATCGCATCGGTTTCATTCGAGGTTTGCGTCAAATTGCAATCATACACGACGTCCCTTTCGAAGACGTTGCAAGGAGAGTCATTGCGGTTGCGACGACGTTATCAACGAGAGCGAGTCCTTAATTTATATATGTAGAGCGTAGATATTTAAGCATAGCGTAATTATATATACCATCGTACCGCAGTAATAGAAGTTGTTCGTTTGTGTGTGTGTGTGTGTGTGTGTGTTTGTTTGTTTTTTCTCTCTACAATGGTTGGCAATTCGCTTTTCTCAGCGTCTCGCGCGTGTGTACTATCTCCATCCTTCTCTCTACTCGTTCTCTCTCGCTCGAGCGCGTTTTTCAGCTCTCTCACTCTCTTGACTCTGTTTTGACTACCTTCTCAGCAGTCGTACTTCTTCTTCTACTCCTACTAATATTATAAAATATAAATATATAAATATATTATCTCTTGGCATCTTCATCATCTGAATAAATGTGGGCACACGTTTTTGAGTTCGGGCAAATCGTGCCCGTTAAAGCGCGCGATGTATTTATCGTCCGCGTTTGCCCCTGACGGGTTCAACGAACGCATGCCTACTTTCGCGTAATACGTCTTCATCGCAGTAATGATATCGTCGCCGTCAGTCGCAGCGTTAATTTGAATCATTTCATCGTTACAGAAATCGCGCATTAAGAAGAACGGATCCATGACAATCAACGAATTCTCTGCGTTAATCGTTCGATCGGCCATATCGAGCGCGAACATCGGTAATCCTAACCCTTTGAACCTGTCCTCGATCTTCATTTTCTCCACGAACAACAGCTGCCCTTGCGCCATTTCGTTCATCGAACGATCCGCGTGCGCGAGTAACTCATCGAAGAACTGCCCAATATCTCTCAACTCGCCTTCGTTCTCTTCTCTTAACAGTTCTCGCATCGAGTCCTCGCGCACTCGAAACTTATTCGCTTTACGAATGAGAACGAACTCGATCGTGCCGGCCTTCACGCGAGGCCTCGAGATATCGCTCAAGTCGCCCGAGTTCCAAAACATTTGCCCGGTCCAATAATTCGTTCTCACTTTATCACCACTCAATCGATCGTACCCCGAATGCATGACCGTAAATCTCGCATCATCTGTGCTTTCGTCATCATCCGCGCTTTCATCTCTTAATCGTTTCGCGCACGCGAACTCGATCTCGAACTTCCCAGTGCGAGACCGTTGCAAGAAATCGCCTTTGATTTCATATAACGAACTGATTGGACGAACGATAACGATCGTCCTTCGCTCTTCGTTTCGATCGCTCTCGGTCATCGTACTGACTTGGATCATTCTCGCACTACGAGCACTATTGTTACCATCACGCGTTGTTCGTTCATCGATGCTCTTCTTTGCTACGAGTAAGTGTTTGCAGAGTTCTAAGTACACGCCTTCTGGCAGTAGTTCGTTGTTCTCATCTATTAAGGTCATTAATTGCCTGATTGGACATGGAACTTCCGCTCGCGCAATTTCGAGCGATGCGAGAGCTTCTTGGCGAAACCGAGGTTGAGAGTCAGCGAGTGTTCTCGCATTCATCGCTGTTTTGATCGATCGAGATTATGTAATAATTAATTAATTAATTAATTAATTAATTAGGTCGTTTTTGGCGGCTCTGTTGAATGCCGCGGGGAAAAGTGCGGAAGATGAGCACTTCAAATGTTCAAAAAAGCAAAACAGAGTTATCGCGTGTTCTTAGCGCACGTCGTTCGAATTAAAGCAGTTCGAGCGATCGGTTTTCTTTTGGTTGTTTCTTTGTATGCGTACGCGGCGAAAGCGCTCTCGGAACGCGGTCGTTTTCGCGCGGAAGTATTTCAGGACGTCGTCCGAGCGACCGCGATAGGCGAGCGGAAGAACGCGCGCGCGCTCATCCACGTGTTCATTCTTATCATCAAATACTTGATTGTTGGAAGATTACGCACTCGTTCTGCTGCGTGAGTGTTGATCGTACGTGCAAGCCGATCACGATTGTTTCACTTCTGATGGCGCGTGAACGAAGAAAGATTCGCTGGAGTCTATTCATTCGAGCGACGCTTCGGCAGAAATCTGCCCGCGTCATCCGATGCGGTCGATTATCCCAAACAATCTTCAATTGCGCGGTCGAAGAAGATAACTTGCGAATCTTAAACCTCTCGAGTGCTCTTAATCGCCATACGAGCATCTCTACACGAGGAATACGATCATTGCTTCAGCAGATCAATCTCTAACAAATCCAAGCACGTGCGCAGTGAACGCAAACGCACCAAACGCACGCGCGCCGCGCGTTCCTCACAAATCTTCCCTCTCTCTCTCATTCTCTCGCTCAAAGAACGTTCCCAAACCGAACCGCTTCTGATACTCGTTCCAAACAAAAACGCTCTCTCTCTTAATCTCGCGAAATAATAAAGTCAAACTTTGATCGCGAGATTTAATTTCCATCACGCACATCAGATCAATCTCGTCATCGAAAAGAAAACGAAATACCGTTTTCCGGCGCGTCTAAACCCGAGACCTCTCGTTCGTTCGCGTACCACGACACTACAAACGAGTATTAAACACGATCGCATGCGCACTCGATCGAATAAAAAAACGCTGCCCTGAACCATAAAAACCACATAAATATTCCATTCCGATCAGTTCCAAAATCAGTTCAAATGAAATTCGAAATCCGATCACGAAAACCTCAAAATCATGTCCAGCGCACTCCAGCAATCATCATCGCTCGATCTCGTGAACGAGTTCGACATGCGCGCGGTGGAGTCATTCAACTGCGCGACGGATTGGTCTTTCTGCCTAAAAATTGGCGAAAGAGATAGCGCAGAGCTCTCCTTGGACTCCGACATGGACGAACAAATAGTCCTAACGGTTCCATTCAATCAACTGTGCAGATTGGAAAAGATCAAGATCTATGGTCGCCAAGGCGAAGAGGCGAAGTCGGCACCGAAAACGGTGAAGCTATTCGCGAATAAGCCGAATTATCAGTTCGAGGTGAGCACTGTTTTTGGATGCGTTTTTTTTTCATCGCGCGTGCGGAGTAATCGTTTGTTCGTGTTCGTTTGATTGATGATTGAAAGGTGTGACCGTGATGTGATTCGTGATTGATATTCGCGCGAGTAAATGTTTGACGTGTTAAATACGTACGATATAGGATTGCGAGAGAAAAAAAGCGTCGCAGAAGATAGAGTTAACGCAGGAATCCGTCGTGTTCGGGGAAGGAAAAGCGAGTGAGTTAGATTTAACGGCGTTTGCTAACGTGCGGACGTTAACGGTCTTCGTGGAATCGAATCAGGGCGGTTCGGAGAAGTCGAGATTAGGTAAAATAGAGATTTATGGCACGCCCGTGCATACGACGCAGATGTCTGAACTGAAGAGTTGCTGAGCTAAATAAGCTCGTCGGTTTACGCGCTTTATGTGTATATATATATACATATAAAGCGCGTCCGGCGAGCGCCGCAACAACCTTCGCTCAACGCGTCCGCGCCGACGACGTCGGCCTCAAAGAGCGCGAACGAAAGAAACGAGAGAAACAGTGACGACGCCGAAGATAAGAAATTCAAACGAATTTCCCTCGAGCGATCCGATACCTCGCTCTTACTGAACGCTCGAAAACCAACCCTCTGAGGAGAGAGAACGCGAGTTCGCGAGATAACTACTCTCTCTCTCTCTCTCTCTCTCTCGCTCGCTCCGCGACTTTTAACGAGAGTTTCGTTTTTTAAGCGCGGCATACTACGCTACCATTAAAATCGAGGCACACGCACGCACACGCGCACACGCGCACACCTCTAATACGCCGTCCATTTCATAATTCCTCACTGGTCGCGTTTAAAACACTCAAAGCTTTCTCGTTCGCGTCTCTCGCTTAAAGCCGCAATAAAGAGAACGATTTTCACATCGAGCAACTTCGTTTCCCTCACTTCAAAAGAAAATGTCAACGCTTCGCCAACAGGCTCCAATAGCGCTCTCTGCAGTGTTCATAGTAAACCTGCGCGGGGACTGCTTAATCGAACGCCAGTACAGATCGGACATCACGCGCGTCGAAATCGACCAGTTCAAGCACGAGATCTTAAATCAAAATCGTAATCGATTCGCGCAGAAGAAGAAACAATTAAACAATCGATCTTCGAATTCCAATTCGGATGGTTCCAAAATGGAAGCGAAAGATGTCGCAGATCGGCCACCGATTAGACAGATCGGGGAAACGAAATTCATGTTCGTCAGAGTCATGGATGTGTACGTGTGCGCCGCGAGTAAGTTGAATTGCAACGCTTCGATGTGCTTTGCGTTCTTGAAGGCGAGCGTTGGGACTTTTCAGGTCAGTTCGTTTTGGTTTGGGTTTGGGTTTGACGCGCGCGAAAGTTCTCGTTAGTTTACGCGTCGTCGTCGTCGTGATTTTCGAGAGAGAGAGATGAGAGATGAGATGAGAGTTTTCCGTGGTTAGCGTTGTTTATGATGCGATTTAGGATCGAGCGGCGTGTAACGATTTCGGGCGCGCGTCCGTTCCGCGTTCTAGAGAGAGCGAGAGAGCGAGAGAGATTTAAGGAGCTTTGATATGCGATGTTTCGTTAGTTTGCGTTCGAATCCGTTTCGGATGGGATATTTGAGCGCGTTTGCGCGTTTGGACAATTTTTTATCGCCGTTCGCGTGCGAGAGAGAGAGAGAGAGAGAGACGCGCGTAGCAAGCGCGCGCGCGAGAGAGATCTCGTCGAGGGCGCGAGATTTAGAGCGAGATGATGATGATCGAGCTTCGACTATTTTTTGTGCGTCGATTTGTTCGCTCGTTCGTTCGCGCGTGATCGAGAACTGACCAAACCACTTCTTTCTTACTTTCCTCTTCTCATAATTATGATGACGATGATGATGATAATAACAGGCATATTTTGGAAAAGTGAACGAGAACAACATAAGAGCGAATTTTGTGTTAATCTACGAGTTATTCGATGAAATGTGCGATAACGGGTATCCACAAATCACTAGCGCGAATACTTTGAAGGAGTTCATTACGCAAAAGGCTTCCGTTTTTGAGAAAATTGGCGATAAGATTACGACGACGAAGGAGAAAAAGGGCGACGAGAAAGAGGAACAGATGAATAAATTGGCGAGGGCGAGGCAAACTACGGCACAAATGACCGGTGCCGTACAATGGAGAAGGCCTGGATTGTCGTATAAGAAGAACGAAGTGTATTTGGATGTTATTGAGACGATTAGTTGTGTGACTAGAAGTAACGGCGACGCGTTAAGGGCGAGTTGTTCCGGGCGAGTCGTCTTAAACTGTAAATTAAGCGGCATGCCAGAGTTGAAGATTGGATTGAACGATTCATTAGGAGAGAAGATTAATAGTAATAACAATAACAACGACGACGGTGATTTCGGGGCATTACCATCGCTGGCGAATAAACGAAAGACAATTGATTTAGACGATTTACAGTTTCATCATTGCGTGAATTTATCAAAATTTGCATCCGATAAAGTGGTTAGTTTTGTCCCTCCAGACGGTGAGTTTGAGTTGATGAAATACCGCGTCTCAGAAAATGTTTCGATTCCATTTAAGGTTTTACCGACAGTCAAAGAGCTCGGACGAACGCGCATTAGTGTAGACGTCGTTCTTAAATCGTTATTCGCCGAGAAAACGGTCGCGCAAGAGATTCGCGTGAGAATCCCGGTTCCACCAAACACTGCTAAAGTAAAAGTGCAATGCACTGGTGGTAAAGCTCGATATTTAGCCGCCGAACAATGCTTGAGATGGAAAATTAAAAACCTCCCCGGTGCGCGCGAAATCCGCTTACAAGCCGAAGTCATGCTCGTCAGTTCGATCAAGGATGATAAAAAGGAAAAAAAATGGTCGCAACCGCCTTTAAACGTCCAATTCTCGCTCCCGATGTTCACCGCGAGCGGCTTAAGGATCCGTTTCCTCAAAGTCTGGTCAAAAGAAGGCTACGACGCGACGAAATGGGTCAGATATTTAACAACCGCCGCAAACTCCGGCGTCGCCTCGGCTTCGAATAAACTCACCGCGAGCGAAAGGAAGAAACAAGGCGACTTCGAGGTTCGCGTGGACAGTTAACCATACGCGTGAACGCGAAACTTCGTACGCGTTTTCCGTTGGACCGTTTCTAGTCGCCGCTTCGCCATCTTCACTAAATCTATTCATTACTTGTCACTACTCTAGCTTCATAGTCTATTTTATTCAGACGCTTTAGCAGTTAGTGTGAGACGTACGATATTGTTCGCGTCAACCCGACTGTCTAAAACTACTCCTCACTCTATTCTCAAATCTCTCATCATAATCTCTAAAAACTGCATTTCCAAAACGTTTTGGAAGAGACATAAATAACAAATTAATTAATTAATTACGTACTCGAAACGAAACGAAACACACACACGCACACACACACGCACACCAACTAGCGTGGAAACCTTACTGTTCGCGCATTCCTGTTGTTATCAATTATAGAAACTGCGGTGAGTAGAGTAATCCTGTAATCCAGCTTTCTTTGATTTTGATTCTGTAAATGATGATGTTAAGGACAAGACTGAGCTCGTTCATGGTCGGATTCGCTGCGGCATCGATGATCGGCTTACACAGAATGAGCAACGACATCGAACGAGCGAAGAATTCGTTGCTCGAGAGATGTGCTTCGTTAGAGCAACGCGTGGATCAGTTAGAGCAAAAGTGATCGATAAGTTTCGGTTTTGACCGAATTGGAGTTTTAGTAGGTAGATTAGTAGTAGCGTTGTGTATAGAAGGCAGTTACCTGATTGGACAGACCGGGGAAGTTTAGTGTTCACGGAGAATTATGGACTGATATGGACGAAGAAACGATTTGCAACGAAACGGAGCGATTTATGATCGTTTAGTTGAGATCTCTTCGCACATGTTTAGAGCGTTCTTTTGTCGATAATAGAGGACATTTTTCAGTCTCGCTATAGAGTTTGTTTTACTTCTTGTTCTCGTTCTCGTTCTTCTTCGAAGTCGTCGATTTTGTTCGTCTCTGGGAGAAGATGTAGAAGAAGAAGCTTTTTCTCGTAATGAGCGATAGATTTATCGCGAACGTGTTCGCGTTCGATTTCGAGAAAGTCTTCCGATCTCCACGGCCTAAATAACTTTGAAGGGATCCATATTTGCGCGAGCTTCGAAGAACAATAAACGTCTTGCGCTCGTTTAAGAGCTTTCGGATGATTTTCTGCGGCTTTATGTTCTTGGATGAAGAAGAGGATGTTATCGTCGCATCCGCGCTTGCTCGCGTCGACGAGAGCGCAATCGCCCGTTTTATCCGCTCGCCAAAGCAACTGTTCGAGAAGCTTTGAAGATTCACATAAGAGTTTTAACGCGCGAGGCGTGCGCGCGTTCATCGACGCTAAATGGAAGACGTTCTTTTGCATATTTAACTCGATTGCATCGTCATCGTTTTCGTCCTCGTGTTCATTTTTGCCGTTGTTCTTTTCAACCTTTTCGTTGCGTATTTTGATCAACGCTCGGACGACTTTCGATGTCTTTGCGATGTCGTTTTCCGTGTCGATATCGTCGTCTCTAAAAATCTGTTCGATTGCGTAAAACAATGAAGTCCAACCACATTTACTTCTTACCGATGTATCTAAATAATCGCGATATTTCTCAGAGAGTAATAAGAGTGCACAGTCGGGAGAGAAACTGCTCGCGGTCATCAAAGGCGTTCTGAAGCCGTCCTCTTTGAGCTGAAAGCTATCACGAGCGTTAACAATACCGTCGTTCTCTTTAAGTACATTTTCATTACTACGTTCTAGCATTAAAAGACATAAAGACATTGTTTTAGGAGAATCGAACTGAGCGCATAAGTGTAAGCAGTTCCTCCCGTTTTCATCCGTTGAAGTTAATAACTCGTTCATGATAGCAGAAGAATCCACCTTAAGTATTGCCGAAGCGAGCGCGAACGATTCGTCGTGCGGATGCTTTAAAGCCCTCAAGAAATGTTGAGATGTTATTAGAACAGACTGAGATACTATGCCATCGTTATGCATTTCTGAAGAAATTCGTTCATGAACCTTAAAGGCTTTCTTAAACAGTTTTAGATCGTTCGATTCGCACGCGCACTGGATCACAAAATTAAGTTCTTCCTTTAATTTGGTCTCTTCATCTCTTCTATCGAAAATTAATACTCGTTCGATTTCCTCGTTGAAATTGTTATCATCGTTTAAGCCATTACTTGCGCTATTACTCATCAATAGTAAATATAATTGCATCGTCGTCAATCCATTCACATCGCGTTCTCTGACCGTTTCGCGTAAAACTTTCATTCCCTGTTCGTCAACAAGATCTCGACTGCATGATCTCGCAGGAACGAGATCTGAGGTTTCGTGTAGCAAAAACTGCCAAGCGACCAAGTCGTGACCTGCGGTAACACTGCGGTCGCTCATCTTCTGCGAAAAAGAAAGCGAAATGGCGAGAGATCCGCGGCGCGTAATCTCTGGAATATATCTCACGCTTCAGACTCCAAAGAAAAGAATTTATGTAGCTGATGCTCTTTTCAAAAGGCGTTTTTTCAAACTTAGAATAAGAGAGAAAATAAAACAGATCAAATAAAAGAAATACGAGAGAAAGAACGAGAGAACGTTCTCTCGCATCGTCGCTCGCGAAAACTCCAACCGACGTCGCGCTCGAATCAACATTCGCTCTTCTTCGTTTTAAGGAACCGTTCTGTCTCTCTCTCTCTTTCTCGCGCGAGCTCGCACTCACGCGTGCCAACGGCAGAACAAAGTTCGAGAGAAAGTCAAACAAAAGCACGCGACAAAAACGAACGAGACTCGCAACTGACTACAACTCGGTTCTATAAAGTCACACAGAGACGCGATACTAACACGTACTCAACGCAAGCGCTCGCTACTACTGCGTGCTCTATTAAAAGTCAACAGCGCGCGCATTAACGCCATTCAAAGAAACCATGCGCCGTGTTTACTACTTTTACGAAGCGTATTTTCACAAACAAGCAAGCAAAAGGCACCCTTTGTTTTTCCACACAAAAAGTATCCATTTAAAACGAGCTTTTGGTTCCCTGATCGATCGAGGATAGAAAGAGCGCTCGCTCGCTTCTTAAACATCTTCCCGCTCTTCACCATAGAATCGTTTCCAGGCCTGTGTCTCTTCAGCATATCATACCACATACTGCAGTTTATTAAATAATCCACTCTCCATCATTTATATCCGTTTTACATTTAAAAAGCAAAATCGGATACGTTTACTAAAAGAACTTATTCACAACACGTTAGCTTCTTAAAACGGATTAAAAGAAGTCGAAGCTAAAGATACGATTCGCGAATTACGATTCTAAAACGATAACGAGACACACACAGAGAGAGATAATAATAATAATAATGCTCGATCATCATCGCGCTCTCGAAGAACGACCAACAGCAGAAGAAGCCGAAGGAGCAGAAGGAGCTCGGCAAAGCGAGAGCAGGGATCGGTTAAAAACGAGCGCGAGCGAGTTCAGGACGTTCGTGTCATCGATCGCGATATTGGCCGGGACGGCGGTTGGATCAGGGTGCCTCGCGATCCCGAGGGCGACCGCGCCGGCCGGGATCGTTCCGAGCACGATGGCCATGATCGTCGTGTGGGCGTTGTTATGCGTATCCGCGTTGTGCATTTGTGAGAGCGCGTGCGCGGTGAAGCGGTTGCTCGTGGAAAGAGGCAGTAGTAGTAGTAGTAGTAGTAGTAGTAGTAGTAGTAGTAGTAGTAGCGACGTACCTTTGCACGTCGTCGCCGAGTATACGCTCGGGAAACGATGGGGGAAATTGGTCGGGTTTGGGTACGTGTTAGCAGTGAACGCGGCGTTATGTTCGAGTTTATCGAAGGGGGGGTATATTTTAGTCGCGAGTACGAACGGCGTCGTCGGCGGATGGGGGTATTGCGTCAGCGTTTGGTTCGTAGGTATTTTGTTAGCCGTTCCAGCGTTTGTTGATCAGGGGAAAATAGCGGAGAGCGTGAATAGTTTAGCGACGTCGATCATGGTCTTGGCCTTCGTTGGTCTGTTAGTGATCGCGGAGGAGAAGATTTTCGAGAGCGCTAAAGGCGTCGTTAGAGAAAACGTGAATAAACAGGATTGGACGAAGGTGTTGAGTACGATCCCGGCTATTTTTCAAACGTTATCGTTTCACTTTGTCGTTCCAGTGATTTGTACGAAATTGAATCATAATAGAAAAAGATGTGCGTTAGCGGTCATTTTTGGGAGCGCAATTCCATTGATTATGACTTTGTTATGGAATTTCGCCGCGACGTTTTTAAGAATGACCACGCCGCAACAAGGAGGCGCCATTGTCATACCGATTAATAGCGACGGCGGCTTGTTAACACCATCGTCGATAAATAACATTGCAGCCGCTATTCAAAACAACGGAAATAGTGATAGTAGTAATAGTAATAATAATAATAATAATAACAGAGTAGGAGGAGGATCATTTGATTTGATCGATTCGCCTTCGCTTTCGCCAGAAGACGTGGAAAAGGAGTTTCTTTTGAGAGAAACCGCCGCCGCCGCCGCCGAAAAAGAAGGAGAGGAAAGTACGACGACGACAACGACGAC
>Ga0115004_10004291_pt1 | contig 11395 bp, 10 predicted proteins | sample ArcticOcean_MG_C_10_FD_88737 | JGI IMG/M metagenome (GOLD analysis project Ga0115004, IMG submission 88737) | Marine microbial communities from western Arctic Ocean - ArcticOcean_MG_CB11_90 | ecosystem: Environmental > Aquatic > Marine > Oceanic | place: Arctic Ocean: Canada Basin | collected...
ATTTGTTCGGCATCCAGTGGTGAAGGCGCGTCAATCATTACATCACGTCCACTATTGTTTTTTGGGAACGCGATATAGTCACGAATAGATTCAGAACCGCCCATTGTAGCAACCAATCGATCTAAACCGAAAGCCAAACCACCGTGTGGAGGGGCGCCATATTCAAACGCTGACATTAAGAACCCAAATTGTGCTTCTGCTTCTGCTTTAGTGAATCCTAATAAATCGAACATTCTTGATTGAATCTCACGATCATGAATACGAATAGACCCTCCGCCAAGCTCAACACCATTCATTGCCAAGTCATAAGCGTTTGCCCGAACTTTCCCTGGATCAGTATTGATCAAGTGCATGTCTTCTGGTTTCGGAGAAGTAAATGGATGATGCATTGCGTGATAGCGCTCAGACTCTTCGTCCCATTCCAATAAAGGAAAATCAACAACCCATAGCGGCTTGAATACATTCGGGTTTCTCAATCCTAATTCATCTCCCATATGTAAGCGAAGCTCACCCATTTGCTTCCGCGTTTTCTCTAAATCACCACTGATAACTAGTAGTAAGTCCCCGGGTTTAGCATCAGCTGCTTTCGCCCATTCTGCTAAATCATTTTGAGAATAAAACTTATCTACAGAAGACTTATATGTTCCGTCTTCATTACATTTTAAGTAAACCAATCCTTTACATCCAATTTGCGGTCTGCGCACCCAATCCGTCAGTTTATCTAATTGTTTTCTTGTATATCCTGCACAATCTTGAGCGTTAATAGCTAATACCTGTTCGGCATCATCAAAAATTGAAAACCCTTTATTCTTAGTAACAGTGTTCATATCAACGAATTCTAAACCAAAACGAATATCTGGCTTATCAGAACCATATCGCTCCATTGCTTCAACATAAGTCATTCGAGGAAATTTCGCATCTAACTCAACTTTTCTTACCTCTCTAAACAAGTGCTGAATCATTCCTTCGAACGTGTTCAAGATATCTTCTTGTTCAACAAAAGCCATTTCGCAATCAATTTGCGTAAACTCCGGTTGACGGTCAGCTCTTAAATCCTCGTCTCTAAAACATTTCACAATTTGGTAGTAACGATCGAAGCCTGAAACCATCAATAGCTGCTTAAACGTCTGAGGCGATTGTGGTAAAGCATAAAACTGCCCACCGTTCATTCTACTTGGAACAACGAAATCTCTAGCTCCTTCAGGAGTAGATTTAATTAAAACTGGAGTTTCAACATCTAAGAAATTTTGTGAATCCAAGAATTTTCTTGTTTCCAAAGAAACCTTGTTTCTCAATCTTAATTTATCTTGAACAGGATTACGCCGTAAATCTAAGTAACGGTATTTTGCACGTAACTCTTCTCCACCATCCGTATCATCTTCAATTGTAAATGGCGGTGTTTTGGAGCCATTCAAAACCGTTAAAGAACTTACTTTAATTTCAATTTCTCCCGTTGGAATCTTTTTGTTTTTACTTGATCTCTCGATTACTTCACCTTCAACTTTTACAACAAATTCACGTCCTAACTTACGCGCTTGCTCTGTTAACTCTTTTTCCTCCTCAAGGTTAAACGCTAACTGAGTAATTCCATAGCGGTCTCTCAAGTCTAAGAATGTCATTCCACCTAGATCTCTCGATTTCTGAACCCACCCTGAAAGAGTAACTGTTAAACCTATGTGTGAAAGGCGTAATTCGCCGCAAGTATGTGATCTGTACATGATATAAAATTATTCGATCGTGAAGTTAGTGTATTTAGTCTACTTCACTAATGTCTTTTATTGTTAAGCCTTCTATTATAAAGGAATATTTCCGTGTTTCTTTTTCGGCAGCGTATCTACTTTGTTTTCCAGCATCTTGAATCCGGCAATTACTTTAGCCCGTGTTTCTTCTGGAAGAATAACATCGTCAATGATACCACGTTCTGCTGCTCTATATGGATTGGCAAACATTTCAGCATATTCAGCTTCTTTTTCCAACCATTTAGCCTGAGGGTCTTCCGCTGCTGCAATTTCACGCTTAAAGATGATTTCTGCCGCTCCTTTAGCTCCCATTACTGCAATTTCTGCGGTTGGCCAAGCGAAATTTAAGTCTGCGCCAATACTCTTAGAATTCATCACATCAAACGCTTCGCCATAAGCCTTCCTTGTAATTATAGTAATTCTAGGAACAGTAGCTTCAGCAAATGCATAAAGTAATTTCGCACCATGTGTGATAATGCCCTTCCACTCTTGATCAGTGCCAGGCAAAAACCCAGGAACATCTTCAAAAACTAATAATGGAATATTAAACGCATCACAAAAACGCACAAAACGTGCGCCTTTTCTAGACGATTCAATATCTAAAACACCTGCCATTGAGGCTGGCTGATTAGCAATAACACCAACTGTTCTTCCCTCCACACGTGCAAAACCAATTACAATGTTCTTAGCGAAATCCTCATGAACTTCTCTAAAACTATTATCATCTATCACTGCGGCGACCACTTTCCGAATATCGTAGGGGAGCGTGTTATTGTCAGGAAGTATCTTTTTAATCGTTTCTAACTTCGATTTATTAAATTCAAATTTAGTCGGACTTGGCGCTAACTCATTTGCGTTTTGCGGCATAAATGTTATTAAATCCCGCACCTTTTGCAATGCCTCAATATCATTCCCAGCAGTAAAGTGGTTCACACCTGATTTTTCAGCATGTACTTTTGCGCCACCTAAATCCTCAGAAGTTACCTCTTCATGCGTTACTGTTTTAACAACATTGGGGCCTGTAACGAACATATAAGAGGTGTCTTCAACCATAATGGTAAAGTCAGTTAATGCAGGGGAATACACTGCGCCCCCGGCACAGGGCCCCATAATTACACTAATCTGTGGTATTACACCTGAAGCTCTAGTGTTTCGATAGAAAATTTCTGCATAACCAGCCAAAGAAACTACCCCTTCTTGAATACGTGCACCTCCAGAATCATTTAATCCAATTAAAGGCGCACCATTCTTCATTGCTAAATCCATCACCCGACAAATTTTAGCAGCGTGCGTTTCAGACAAAGAACCCCCAAGCACGGTGAAATCTTGTGAGAAGACATAAATTAATCTGCCATGAATTGTCCCAAAGCCAGTTACAACACCATCGCCAGGGATTTTATTTTTTTCTAAGCCAAAAGAAGTAGAACGATGTTCCACGAATTGACCAATCTCATTAAAAGAGCCTTCATCCATCAATGCGGTAACACGCTCGCGAGCTGTTAGTTTTCCTTGTGAATGCTGCCGTTCAATTCGACTTTCTCCACCCCCTAATTTGGTGGCTTCTCTTCTATCCTTTAAATCTTGGTTTCTATCCATTTCACTTGGTTTACTTCAATCCCCCTAAGGCAAAGAACAAAGATAATTTTATTCTCAAACTAACAGAAAGAGATGTCTTATGAAATTAACCCTTTCGATTAATTAAAACACTTCAAATCAGAAAAATCAAGATAGTACGATTATACCATTTTGTAGTTATGGCCTACTAGTATGTCACAATTAAGACATTAATATTTATAAAAGGCTCCCGAACAATCTTAAAATACTTATATTAGATTATTCTCTTAAATAGAACACGATTATGGCATTATGGGTAATATTAGGAATCGCAGCGTTAGTTGTTATTTGGTACATTTCGGCAAACAACAAATTAGTTGCTTTAAAAAACAATCGTGAAAATGCATTTGCAGACATTGACGTTCAATTAAAACAACGTCATGATTTGATTCCACAATTAATTGGAGCTGTAAAAGGTTATATGGATCATGAAAGTGGTGTGTTAACAAGAATCACCGAAGCACGTTCAAATGCTATGAGTGCAAAAACAATTAATGAGAAGGTGTCTACAGAAAATGAATTGGGAGCTGCAATGGGAGCATTTAATATCCAGGTAGAAGCCTATCCTGATTTAAAAGCAAGTACCAATTTCTTACAATTACAAGAGGAAATCTCAGATGTTGAGAATAAACTTGCGGCAGTACGTCGTTTCTTCAATTCATCAACAAAAGAGCTTAACACAGCAATTGAATCAATTCCAATAAACATAGTCGCAAGTATAAAAAAGATGATATCTCAACCAATGTTTGAACTAGATAGATCACAGCGCGATTCGATGGAAAAAGCGCCTGAAATTAAATTCTAAGCGATTCCGATGAAATACATAGGTCTTCAAAAACAGATCACAAGAAATAATAAGCGTTCAACACTTTTATTGATTGCCTTTCCAACAGTTATCTTGATGGGTGTGTACGCATTCTTTTTCTTCGTTATAGATGATGCCCTAGAAGTTATAAACACAACATTTCTATATACACTTCCTTTTGTTTTAGCAATTGTGGGAGTGTGGTTTTTAATAGCCTTCGCATCACACTCAGCAATGATTAAAATGGCTACAAGGTCATCAACACTTGAACGAAAAAAAAACACGCGTGTTTACAACTTAGTGGAAAACCTTTGCATGAGTGTAGGAATGAAAATGCCCAAGCTTCATGTTATAGAATCAGATGTTTTGAATGCATTTGCATCTGGAATTAGCGAAAAATCATATACCGTCACTTTAACTACTGGTATAATTGAAAAGTTAAATGACAAAGAATTAGAAGGAGTGATTGCTCATGAGTTGACGCACATACGAAATAGAGATGTTCGCTTGCTTATTATCTCAATAATCTTTGTTGGAATTCTTGGATTTGTTGTTCAGATAATATTTAGATCATTGATATATGGATCTGGAAGACGTAGGAATAGTAAGAATAACAAAATGGATGGCCGTGTAGTATTAATAGCGTTAGTTATAGCAGCTGTTGTTTATATTTTATCTATCCTATTCAAATTTGCTCTTTCTAGAAAGAGAGAATACATGGCTGATGCAGGTGCAGTTGGCATGACAAAAGATCCGATAGCGATGGCGTCGGCATTACGTAAAATATCTGGGAATCATGCATTAGATTTGAAAAGTGAAGACATGAAACAAGCCTATATTGAGAATGGTCCAGCTAAGAAAAGTGCTTTTTCTTCTATTACTGGTTTATTTGCAACACATCCCCCTATAGCGAAGCGTATTGAATTCTTAGAGCAAATGTAGCCTCTAACTTCTATTATCACGCTCCTTAAAAAGGTTTTACTTCCCCCTAATTGCTTTGATCCCCGGAAGCACCTTCCCCTCTAAATACTCTAACATTGCTCCGCCTCCGGTAGAAACATAACTCACCTTATCCGCTAAATTAAACTTATTAATCGCTGCAACAGAGTCGCCCCCTCCGATTAAAGAGAAAGCACCTTTCCCTGTAGCGTCAACAATTGCATTTGCAACTGCAGCGGTCCCTGCCTGAAAGTTTTCCATTTCAAAAACACCCATAGGTCCATTCCATAAAATTAGGCGAGAATTAGAAATGATATTAGCGCATTCCACAGCAGTTTTAGGGCCAACATCTAGCCCCATCCAACCATCAGGGATTTCAGTGATGTCGACTTCTTCTATGTTTGCATCATTGCTAAACGTGTCGGCAATAAAAGTATCAACGGGAATATATAGATTCACCCCTTTCGTTTTGGCATCTACTATAATTCGTTTCGCCATGTCTAAATAGTCATCTTCTACTAAAGAGTTTCCTACTTTACCCCCGCCTGCTTTAACAAAAGTATAAGCCATTCCTCCCCCTACAATAAGATTATCAACTGTGTCTAAAAGACGTTCGATAATTGTGATTTTAGAAGACACCTTTGCACCGCCAACAATCGCTGTTAATGGTTTCTCCGTGCTATTCAATACTTTATCAACGCTTTTGATTTCACCTTCAATCAAGAAACCAAACATTTTATCATTAGGGAAAAACTTTGCAACTACGGTTGTGCTTGCGTGTGCACGGTGCGCGGTTCCAAAAGCATCATTTACATAGGCATCCCCATGTTTAGCTAAAAGCTCTGCAAAGCTCTCTTTTCCAGTTGTTTCTTGCTTGTAATAACGGACATTTTCAAGCATCATTACCTCGCCTGGATTCAATTCGGTGCTCATTTTAAGTGCATCTGCTCCGATGCAATCACCTGCAAACTTTATGTTTACCCCTAATATCTTTGAAGTATGTTCTAAAATATTTTTTAATGAATACTTTACTTCTGATGCATCTTTCGGTCGGCCCAAATGCGACATAATCACAACGCTTCCTCCATTATCCAAAACATGTTTAATAGTAGGAGCTGCGGCCCTAATTCTAGTGTTATCAGTAACCTCTAATGTTTCTTTATCCATCGGGACGTTAAAATCAACTCTAATTAAAGCTCTTTTTCCTTTAAAGTCGTACGAGTGTATATGTTGCATATAATGAAGTTTAAGGGTACAAAGTTAGCAACTTTGTAAAAATCATTTCATCTCTTTCGAATTCCATTAACTTTATACCGTGTCTGACAATCAAAAAATATTCACCCTTAAACAGGTTGTGTCATCAATTCGTAAAACGATTGAAGAACGCTACCACCAACTTTATTGGGTTAAGGTGGAGATGCATAAATTGAATCGGTTTGCTAGCGGTCATTGTTTTCCTGAACTTCTGCAAAAAGAAAATGGCCGTATTGTTGCTCAAATAAGTGGAACCATTTGGAGTCACAACTATGAACGAATCAACAAACGATTTATAGTAGTTGTTAAGGAGCCTTTGAAGGAAGACACGACATTACTCATGCAGGTTAAAGTAAGCTTTCATGAGACCTATGGAATGAGCTTGCAGATTATGGATATCGATCCTAATTATGCCCTTGGGGAACTTCAACGAGAGCGTCAAGAAACACTTAAAAAATTACAAAAAGAAGGGCTAATAAATGCCAATCAGAATATTGATATTCCTCTTCTTCCTAAGCGTGTCGCTGTCATTTCAGGAGATTCGAGCAAAGGATTATCTGATTTTATGAATGTGATAGAATCAAATCCATGGGGCTATCAATTTTTCACAATGCTTTTCCCTGCCTACCTCCAAGGAGATAACGCATCGAGCTCCATTATTAAACAACTAAACGCTATAAAACGTGTTCAATCACATTTTGATATCGTGGTAATTGTTCGTGGCGGCGGGGGTGAAGTTGGGCTATCCTGTTATAATGAATATAACCTTTGTAAGGCAATAGCATCCTTCCCTTTACCGATATTAACTGGAATTGGACACTCAACAAACTTAACCGTTGCAGAAATGATTTCATTCCGAAATGCAATTACACCAACCGAATTGGGCGACTTCTTAATTCAAGCATTTCACAATTTTTCAACACCCGTAACTAATGCAATTAAAAGTATCAAGCTGCATTCAAAAAATAGACTCTCAGAAGCGCGTGCATTATTTGGGACAAGCTCACAGTCTTTTAAACATTTGACAAAACAATACCTGACAAACACCAATCATATTCTACTAAAACAAGGAAGGAGGCTGAAAGCGGAGGTTCGTGAAAACTTATATTACAATCGAAACAAAATTATTCGACTGCAGCAAGAGTCCATGAGCTCAGCTAAATACGAGCTTAAACAGGAGCAAGAATCCATAGAGCGAATTCGAAAAAATATCCCTACCCTTTTTAAACAAACAATTAGTAAGAACTCGATTGAACTAGGTCAAATGATGCATTCAATAAAATTGATGGATCCCTTAAACGTACTTAAACGCGGTTATTCAATAACCACAATAAACAGTAAAACTATTAGTGAAAGTAATTCGGTAAAGGTTGGAGATGAAATAATAACAAAAACGAGTACCTTTAGATTGATATCAACAATAAAGAAAAAAGAGAATGACTAAGGAAATAAAATATGCCGCAGCTTTCGAAGAGTTACAACAAATTGTAGCAGACATAGAAGATGGCGAAATTACAGTAGACGAGTTAAGCATTAAGGTAAAACGGGCATCTGGACTTATTAAAGTCTGTAAATCAAAGTTGACATCAACAGAAGAAGATATAAACGAAATTCTTAAAGAATTAGAATCTGAAGGCTAATAAAGGTCTATTCTTTGAGTAACCGGCCAATATCATAGATGAGTGAGTCCACGCCGGCTGTAGATGTCCCATCGTAATACCCTCTAATTCTGCGCTCTCTATCAACTAACACAAAGTTATTGGTGTGAATAAAATCACCCCCTGCATCCCCTAAGTTTTCTGCTTCGGCAGGTTTTAAAACGAAATATGATTTACGAGCTAAGCCGTATAAATCTTCTTTTTTTCCCGTTAAAAAATACCATTGATCATCATTTGCCTGATGCTGTAATGCGTATCGCTTCATTTGTTCAACGGTATCTATTGCAGGGTTTACCGTGAAGCTTAGTATCTTTAAGTCCGGCTCTCTAAGATAGACTTTCTGAATCCGCTGCATTTGTTGATTCATTATTGGACAAATAGACCCGCATGTAGTAAAAAAATACTCTGCGACATAGACCTTACCATCAACATCTGACTGAGTAATAATTTCTCCATTTTGGTTTTTAAAAGAAAATGCCCCTATCTTATGCCCATAGCCTTTACGTTCGAGTATAACAGATTCATCGACCATTTCCGGTTGTAGATCCACAGGGTTAATAACCTCTAAGTCTTTTTCCTTTGGTTGAACATAATAGTAGGTAATTGAAACTCCGACGACAATAAAAATCACTAAAAACACAACTCTACTCATGGTACAAAGTTAATCATCATAAAAGGATTATTAACTTTAGTCACCAAAGAAAAACAACATGGCAATTAATACAGAATTATTAAATAAAATATGCACTACTCCAGGCGCACCAGGGTTTGAACAAAAAGTTCGTGAACTTGTTATTAATGAGGTGAAAGACTTGGTTGATGAAGTTGAAGTAGACAACATGGGGAATGTTTATGCAATTAAAAGAGGAACGGGTGATAAACGCGTGATGATTGGTGCTCATATGGATGAGATTGGATTTATCGTAACTCACGTTGATGATAGTGGGTTTATTCGTTTTCATACGCTTGGTGGATTCGATCCAAAAACACTAACCGCTCAACGTGTCATTATCCATGGAAAAAAGGATTTAATTGGTGTTATGTCATCAAAACCTATTCATGTTATGTCTCCTGAAGAACGTAATAAAGTGGCTAAAATCAAAGACTATTTTATTGACACTGGCCTCTCCGCAGAAGAAGTGAAAAATAGTATTACCATAGGTGACTCAATTACTAGAGAACGGGAGTTCATAGAAATGGGGAATTGTGTAAATGGAAAATCATTAGATAATCGTTTGGCTGTTTTCATCTTAATAGAAACACTTAAAGGACTCAAAGGTAAGCAGGTACCTTATGACGTTTACGGTGTGTTTACTGTACAAGAAGAAGTTGGAATCCGCGGGGCAAATGTGTCGGCAATGCGTGTTAATCCTGATTTTGGCTTTGGCCTAGATACAACCATTGCTTTTGATTTGCCAGGTGCAGCGAAACACGAAATGATCACTGAATTAGGTGCTGGTACGGCGATTAAAATTATGGATGCTTCAACTATTTGTGATTACAGAATGGTTAGGTTCATGAAGCAGACTGCAGATAAGCACAAAATCAAATGGCAACCTGAAATTTTAACTGCCGGTGGAACTGACACTGCGGGGATTCAACGAATGACAGAAGGAGGTTCAATTGCGGGCGCAGTTTCCATACCTACACGTCATTTGCATCAGGTAATTGAAATGGCTCACAAAGAAGATATCCAAGGAAGTATAGACTTGCTAAGCGCTTGCCTAATAGATATTGCAGATTATGATTGGGCGTTTTAGAATTCTTTAAATGCCTCGGATAAGCTAGCGTGTATGCTTTAACTGTAAGCTAATCCCTGCTCTTTATCCGATATTAACAACAGCTATTATGATTAATATAATTGTAAATAAAACATTAAGCCTTAGTAGTATTATTTTTGCACTGCTTTATCTATTTCTCTAGTACTTTAGGGATTCTGAAATAGTCAGAATCTTTTTTAGGTGCATTCTTAAGTACTTCTTCTTGACTAAGCGTTACTTTAGATTCGTCTTCCCGCAAACGATTCACTTCATTTGTCATGTAAATCAATGGTTCTACATTCTCAGTTTCCACCTGCTTAAGCTTGTCTATAAATTCAAGGATGCGCTCCAAGTCTTCTTTAATCGTCTCCTTCTTCTCTCCTTCAAACTCCAATCTAGCTAAGTGCGCGATATGGTCTACTGTTTCTTCTGATATTTTCATGATAATACAAAGATAATACTAATCCTTCAAATTTGGATATTATGCTTTTATTGGTGCTTTTATAATTTCAAAACACTTGGTCGTCAATTCTAATTGAGTAAGTGATTTAACCTCATCTGTAGAAATAAACGGGTGAATATAAACATGGCTAACTCCAGGTCTTGCTGGACCGAACGTATTAGATGGATCACTAAACAACTTATGGTTGTTTGTAAACGTTAGAGGCACAATAGGGACCTGACAACTCCTTGCCAATTTAAAAGCCCCGCCTTTAAATTCTAACATATTAGGAACGTCAAAATCTGGAATTCCACCCTCTGGAAAAATAACCAACGACCATCCTTTTTTAACTTCTTTTTTTGCAAGAATCAATGATTTCGCCGCCTTGATAGGGTTTCTACGGAAAACAGGGATGTTTAGTCGCTTAAAATACGTTTTGATTAGCGGATACTTTAAAATATCACTCTTTCCTAAAAATAAGAACCGTTCGTTAGGTAAAATAGATGGCATCAAAAAAATATCTAAGTATGAGATATGGTTGGAAACTATAATATATGGACCTTTCGGAAGTGGACTGTTTAGTTTTTTAATCACGAAATAAAAACAAAAAACACGAATACACCAGCTCCAAGCTATAAAGAATTTGAACGCGTGTTTCTTTGATCTATCTGAAAAAAGGAATGGATAAATGAATGGGTAAAATACAATTGCCGTCACAAAAAACACAATTGCAACATACAATTTCCAGAGTAAAGAAAATATAGTTGTGACAATTCTCATAGGTCAAAAATAAGAAATTCGATCGTTGGTCGTTACCCTTTATGAATATTCACCTCAAAATGATTAATTTCGTTTGAAATAAAACATTAATGGCACGAATATTAACAGGAATTCAAAGCACAGGAACCCCACATCTAGGAAATATTTTAGGCGCAATTGTTCCGGCAATCGAAATGGCCAACAATCCAGGAAATGAATCCTTTCTTTTTATAGCAGATCTTCACTCCTTAACACAGATTAAGGATGGGGGCTTATTGAGAGCAAATACTCTCTCGACTGCTGCAACGTGGCTTTCCTTTGGGATAAATACTGAAACCACTGTTTTTTATAGGCAAAGTGATGTCCCTCAGGTGGCTGAATTATCTTGGTACTTATCTTGTTTTTACCCTTATTCTCGGCTTGGA
>Ga0115004_10004297_pt1 | contig 11391 bp, 10 predicted proteins | sample ArcticOcean_MG_C_10_FD_88737 | JGI IMG/M metagenome (GOLD analysis project Ga0115004, IMG submission 88737) | Marine microbial communities from western Arctic Ocean - ArcticOcean_MG_CB11_90 | ecosystem: Environmental > Aquatic > Marine > Oceanic | place: Arctic Ocean: Canada Basin | collected...
CATCACCAAAAATCTTAATTGTTGAATTTTTTGTAGCATCAAGACGTGTAAAGTATTTATCGTTTAACTCGTCTTTAAGCGCGGTCTTTTTTCCGATGCCCATAAAGCCATTTTTCTTCTCGATAACTCTATTTTCTTTTAGTTCATTTTCTGTACCGTATGAATAGTAAACAGTATTCATTTCACCTGTTGATGAATCTTGCTTACAACTAGTAAAAAATATAGAGGCAATAAATAATATGGTGAGTATTCTATACATCTTAATTTGTGTTTTTGTTATTAATGCGCTTCGAAGTTACTTTCTTTATTTTAATTTTAAGAAAAAATAAGGGAGTAGTTGAGTCCTCTAAAACCTTAGTGGTTTTCTTATCTTTGACAGAAAAATATAAATTTATGCTTAAATATTCAATCTTCGGGCTAGTTTCAATGCTATTTTCTTTATCATTTTCGCAAAGCATCAAGTATAATTTAAAGATGCCTAAACCACAGAATCACTATTACCATGTTGAAATGGAAATTAGCGATATTAAAGGGGCTGAGGTGAGTGTAAAAATGCCAATATGGGCACCTGGTTCTTACTTGGCAAGAGAATTTGCGAAGAACGTGAACTTGGTTAAGGCTCATGATACTGATGGAAAAGATCTTCCTGTAAGTAAAGTGAATAAAAACACATGGAAAGTTTCAAAGTGTAAAGGACAAAAAGTTACTGTAGCTTACGAAGTATATGCATTTGAGCTTTCGGTAAGAACGAGTTTCCTTGATTTAACACACGGGTTTGTGAGTGGTTCAGGTGTATTTATGTACGTTGAGGGTGCAAAAGAGAATAAAGGGAAGGTTGAAGTATTCCCGCACGAATCGTTTAAAGTTATTACAACAGCACTGAAAGAAGATGTAGATGGTATTATCAATGATGGTTCCACTCTATATAATTTTGAAAATTATGATCACTTGGTTGATTGTCCTATTGAAATTGGGAATCAGCGTTTATTCTCTTTTGAAGCGGCTGGTGTTCGTCATGATGTAGCCATGTACAGCTTTGGTAATTTCAATATTGATGCTTTAAAGAAAGATATGGCAAAGGTGGTTGAATCTGCTACAGCAATTTTCGGAAAGAACCCAAATAAAGAATACACATTTATTATTCACAATGTAGTGAACGCTCAAGGTGGACTGGAACATACTAACTCTACTGTATTGAGTGTGAATCGTTGGACGTACGAGGGAAAAGAATATTTGGGTTTCTTGAAGCTGGTTGCACATGAGTATTTCCACTTATGGAATGTGAAGCGTATTCGTCCAATAGAATTAGGGCCGTTTAATTATGATGAAGAAAACTACACATCTCTTTTATGGGTAATGGAAGGATTTACTTCATATTATGAGAAAATGATTTTACTGCGTGCTGGTTACTATTCTCAAATAGATTTATTAAACAGTATGTTCAGTAGTTTGAATTATGTAGAAGGTTCTACAGGGTCACGTGTACAGTCAGTTTCACATGCAAGTTTTGATGCGTGGATTAAAGCATATCGTCCTAATGAGAATAGTCGTAACACAACAATGTCATACTATTCAAGAGGTTCCGTGATTGCGATGATGTTGGATGCTAAAATCATTAAAAAGTATGATGGGAATAAAAATCTAGATAACTTCATGCAGTATGTTTATGCGAATTACTACGAGAAAAAGAATCGTGGGTTTTCTGAAGCTGAATTCAAAAAGGAACTGGAAGATTTTTTAGGTGAAAATATGAATCAATTTTATGCTGATTATATTGATGGGACAGATATTCCAGATTACAATGAAATATTTTCCCCATTAGGATTGAAGGTGGAATATGTTGGGGAGCCTGAGGCAAGTATTGGCTTAAGCCTGACTGATTCTGGAGGTAAAACTATAGTGAAAGCAATTCGCAGTAATTCTGCAGCAGAAGATGCGGGAATCAGTGTGAATGATGAAATTATTGGTTTTAACGGAATACGAGCGGATAAAAAATCATTAGACGGGTATTTTAAAAGCGTCCAAGTAGGTGAGAAGATTGAGGTTCTATTTGCACGTGACGAGCAGTTGTTTTCAACTGATATCGTTGTAACGGCTTATGAGCAACCTAAATTCGAATATACAATCAATAAGAATAAGGAGAAATTATTTAACTATTGGTTAAGATAATATGAAGCTATTCGTTCTTATAATATGTGTATTCTGTTCAGCATGTTTTTTCGCGCAGTCTGATTTTGAAACAGTACAATTGCCACTTCCGAAAGGAGCTATATATACCTATTCACAGATTGAGCCTTCAATTGCAATTAACCCAAACAATCAAAAACACATGGCTGCTGGTTCTGTGTTGTCTGATTATTACTATTCTACTAATGGCGGGAAGAAATGGAAGAGCAAAACCTTAACGAGTAAGTTCGGTGTGTATGGAGATCCTGTGTTGATGTTCGATAACAAAAGTCGTTTGTATTACTTCCATTTAGCTAGCTATTTGGAAACGTCACATCTAGATCGGATTGTATGTCAGTCTACGAAAAAGTTGTGTAAGAAATTTGATGAAGGAAATTCCCCGAAACCAATCGGTACAAAAGTTCAAGATAAGCATTGGACAGTATTGAATAAGGAGAATAATGATATATATATGACTTGGACACAATTTGATGCTTATGATTCAGATAATCCAAAAGATAGCTCAATTATTGTGTTTTCAAAATCAATAAATCAAGGTTTAGCATGGTCTGATCCTTTGCGTATTTCTAAATTTGGAGGAGATTGCCTTGATGGAGATAATACAGCTGAAGGGGCTGTTCCTGCAGTTGGACCGAATGGTGAAATCTATGTTGCTTGGGCAGGTCCAAAAGGATTGGTGTTTCAAAAGTCATTAGATGGTGGAATCACATGGTTGAAAGAAGAAATTCAAATCCAACGTCAATATGGAGGTTGGGACTTAAGTATTCCAGGTATTTATCGTGCGAATGGATTACCAATCTTGAAATGTGATTTAAGTAATGGTCCAAATAGAGGTACTCTTTATTTAAACTGGTGTGATCAAAAGAATGGTGTAGATGATACTGATTCATGGCTACTAAAATCAACCGATGGTGGGACAACGTGGAGTGAGCGTATCAAAGTGAATCAAGATGATTCAGGGAGTCACCAGTTCTTTACGTGGATGACTGTAGATCAGAGTACAGGATATATTTACTTCGTATACTATGACAGAAGAAATTATAATGATACACAAACAGATGTTTACATAAGTACTTCTCGTGATGGAGGAGATATATTTGTTGATACACGTGTTTCAAAATCACCATTTACGCCAAACCCAAAATTGTTTTTTGGGGATTATTTAAATATTGATGCTGTCAATGGTGTTGTTCGTCCAATTTGGCCGCGTATGGATAATGGTAGTTTTTCACTTTGGGTAGCGTTGGTTCAAGAAAGCTTACTTACCAAATAAAAGGAATGACAGCCTTTCGCTTCTTTGGATAACCTTCAAAATTCTCGTGGTACCATGCGTGATGATTTAACGTCCTTGGAATTAAATTACAGAATGTCCAAAAAGCGAAGCTAAGTCCGGGTAGGCTCCATGCGACTATAGAAAAACCAATCCATTCAACAATTTCTCCAAAGTGATTAGGACATGAAACGTAATTGAATAACCAACCGCGTGGAATTTGATACTCTTTATTGTCCGCTCTTAAATTAATTAATCTCGTATCGGCTGAATGATTTATGTATATCCCAATAAAATATAGAAGGAGTCCAATTATTATGTTTGGTGCATAATAAAGTACTGTTTCATCCGGAAGATTAATATATCCTAAGAAATAACCGTTTATAAAACCATTCACTCCATTGAAGAATAGTCCGCTAAAAATAATTGTCATGGGTATCTTTTTCCCTGTTGTTTTTAATCTAAACGGAAAGATTATTGTTCTGTTGAAGTAGTGTAATGTCCACATTCCAACAAGTAACCACGTTAGCCAGTTTTTATCGGCTGGTCCAATAATGACAAGTAATGGGAAGGTTACAAGAGCAGGGATTTCCATTAAAAACCATCCCCAGTGATTATCCATAAGTTTACCCCATTTATTATTAGTATGACGTCCATAAGGAGCTCTTATTTTTAAGAATATCAGAGAGATAAGCGTGATGAGTGCTATCGCCATCCAAGCCCAAACAAATAGTGTAAACCAATCCATTTTTTTACTCGTTAATTGTTTCTTCTAGCCATTTGTAAAATTCAGTATGCCAAATCAAGCTGTTTTGATAATCCAAAACCCAGTGATTTTCTTCTGGAAAATAGAGTAGTCTACTTTTTATTCCTTGAAGTTGTGCTGCTTGATAGGCTTCTAATCCTTGTCCAATTGGAACTCTATAATCTTTCCCTCCTTGAATAATCATAATTGGTGCTGTCCATTCTTCTACACGTTCCGAAGGGTTAAACGTGCTGTGACTTTTCTGTGCGGCTTTATTGTCTTTGTCCCAATATGCTCCACCTAAGTCCCAGTTTACAAAGAATAACTCTTCTGTGGTTCCATACATACTTTTCCAATTGAAGATTCCGTCGTGCGATACAAATGTTTTAAATCTTCCTTCGTGAATTGCTGCTAAATAAAACACTGAATAACCTCCGTAACTGGCACCAATACAACCAACTTTATCTTTGTCTACGTAAGATTCTTTGGCAAGATCGTCAATTGCAGAAAGATAATCTTGCATATTCTGTCCGCCGTAATCTTTACTGATTTGCTCGTTCCATTCAACACCATATCCTGGCATTCCTCTTCGGTTTGGAGCAATAATTATGTAACCATTTGCTGCCATTAATTGAAAGTTCCAGCGGTAAGAGTAAAACTGACTCAAAGCTCCTTGGGGTCCTCCTTGGCAATATAGTAAAGTAGGGTAGACCTTTGTTGAATCAAAGTCTGGAGGATAAATAACCCATGATAGCATATCTTTTCCGTCTGTTGTTTTAACCATACGTTTGGTGACCTTACTTAAATTGATACCATTATAGAATTCATCATTGGCATGTGTGAACTGGTTCATTTCGCCAGAGTTCAAATTAACTGTATACAATTCAGTTGTGTGATTCATATCTCTACGATTTACAATCATCGTTTTTCCAGACTGTCCAATAATTCCATTGACATCAAATTGCCCCTTCGTGATTTGACATGGAGCTTTCAGCTTATTCATCGTTTTGGGGATTAACACTTCAAATAAGTGTACTGTTCCTCCCACTGGAGCTGTAAAATAGATACGGTCTGATTTTTCACCCCAAATAAAACTATTTACCGTACCGTCCCACTCAGCGGTTAGATTCAATTTCACACCTTCTTTAATAATTACAATATCGTTTTTATCAGATTCGTAACCATCGCGCTTCATTTGTAGGTAAGCTAACTTTCCTGATTTAGAGAAAGCGGGTTGTGTGTCATATCCTTTATTGTTCTTTGTCAGATTAATTGTTTTTTCGTCTTCAAGGCTGTATTGATAAATATCAGTATTTGTACTAACTGTGTATTCAGAGCCGAATAGTTTTTTAGTAACATAAAGCACGGAGTTACCATCGGTACTCCAGATATAATCTTCAACACCTCCAAAAGGTTTTTGTGGGCAATCAAATGGTTCTTTACCCATAATATCAATGCGAATTCCAGTTCCTCTTTCTTCAATAAGAATGTGGCTGTATTTTCCATCTTCCCATGTATCCCAATGACGATAATTTAAATCATTGTAGACCATCATATTTGATTGGGTTAATTTTGGGTATAAATCGGTTCCATTTACTTCTTTAATGGCAACATCCTCAGTTATTAACTCGTATTTACCATCTGGTGACGTATGTGAGTCTGAAACAATGAAATCTTTATAATCTATTATCTCTCTTGATAAACCTCCGGCTAATGACTTAATAAATAGTTTTTTATTACGTTTGTTACTATTGATGTCAACTTTAGAGATTTGATATATTACGTTTAATCCGTCATCAGAAATTCCAATAGCCGATACACGGTTTAATTCAATTAATGATTGAGGTGTCAACTGCTCTTTCTCTTCAGAATATTGTGAAGTTCCGTTAAAGGAAGTGAATTGAATTACAAGTAAAGCGATCGCTCCGAATATATTAGTGTTCATAGGATAAAATGTTTTAGTGTTAAAATGCTTTTTAAAGCAGGAATAAAGATAGAAAAACTACTTAATTGTATGACGAAATAAGGAGGGAGTAAGCTTGAGAGGTGACTACTCTATTGGACCAGGTTTGAACTGTAGCCCCTTATTATTAATGATTGGAAAAAAATACTTAATATCTAGTGAGAAATAAGAACCGCTAACATCGCCATAAATAGAACTTTTATACCCCTCATGCTCATAAGTTGTTTGAAGATTAAAAATTGGTGCTATTGGGATTTGTGCAGAGCCTCCTAAATAGAAGAACCCACTTTTATTTGTACGGTATTCAAACCCCATATTTGCATTTAATGCCATGCCAAACTTATTGTTAACGATGCCTGTATGATGAAATTCATTATTGCCTATTGTTTTTGTTGTAACTCCTACACGCGTTGGTTTTATAGTTAAGGAGGTGCCAAGGGAAGCATTCATATAGAAACTCTTAGATAATGGAATGTAAAAAAGGACATTTATTGGGATGCTATAGTTAATAAAACTTATATCGTTTTTCTCATGAATAACTGAGTCTGGTAGTTCTACATTTAGGCTGAAGTTTCGTTGGTAAAAGTTAATCCCAGTTTCTATTGCAATAAGCTCTGTAAGACCTGCTCGAACTGTTACACCGAATGAATATCCAACTTGCTGTGCGATTTTGGAGCTGAACTGAATTGAATCAGAATCAGTAGTAGAAAACGTATGTTCTTTTTGTCCAATATACTTCGTTGGAAATAAAGGGCGAACTTGAACCCCAAAATAGGAGGGGACGCGTTGTTTTATTCCTTGGCTATAGGAAAAGGATGTAATGATAAGTAACAATATTGTTAAAAGTAGTTTTATTCTCATATTGAATACTAAGAAAAGCATTTTATTCTGTTTATTTATCGCTATTGGTTGAAATTGTTGAGTTATTGTATAAAGCTACTTTTTCATGACTTTTGAAATAACCTATAATAGCTAAAGTCAACATAAATAGACCAATAACGAGTACTAAATAGCGTGCTATTTTAAATGGAATGAACGGTTTTTTATGTTTTGCTTCAACGAGAAAGTTTATTTTCGCTGTTTTTTTATAATCATTTTTATGAACTCCATATAGCGTATAAAGGTTACCGCGTTTTTCATCTTCCCCCTTTTCAAACCAAATGTTCTGCTTATTTAGCTCTTCTTCGAAAGATAATGCACGTTCAGCGTCAGGAAAACGATATACAATATAGCTTGGGTTTGATGGGTGTTGGACATAGTTTACTAGTCCAAGATCTAAACTATGGTCTACTGGGTTTTCCATTCTGTAGTGTATTCTAAAGGTTTACGATGTCCTTTTGGCCATTCAATACTGGGGTATCCAATAAAGAAAAGGCCTAAACATTTGTCTTTTTCTCCCAAACCAAGAAACTCATTCATCTCTTGAGTGTAGATAAGCTTTGGAGTTGACCAAAAACCACCTAATCCATATGCAGTACATGTTAGGTGTATGTTTTGAATTGCACAAGCAACTGCTTCTATCTCTTCTATTTCTAGAATTTTTTCTTCTGGTTGGCGCTCCATGCAAACTGCAATTATTGCAGAAGCCATTGTTGGACGATTTAATAATTTAGAAACCTTTATATCTGTTTGTTTCTCCTTTGGAGTTAGCTTGATATACGTTTTTACTAAAAAATCACCAAGAGTTTGTCTTGCCTCTTCAGTGAATACTTTGAAGCGCCATGGCTGTGTATTTCCATGTGTAGGAGCCCATTGTGCATTATTGAGTATTACTTCAAGTTGCTCTTTATGAACCTTTCGATCACTGAATTGCTCTGGATATATTGTTCTACGTTCTCTTATGAGTTCGTTTATTTCTGATAAATTGAAACGCATGCAATTAATTTTGGTATAAAATTAGTAAAAACTTGAACTGATGAAGAGAAAAGTTTATTCACATATTAAAATAAGCTCTCCTCATCTAGAGTGTATTTCAATAGTGTAATTGTTTTTTTTTTTTAGCGTTAGAGACCTTTATTCTTATTTTCCCAAGTGCGCTTAATTTAAAAGAAGGTTTTTTCAATAGTTTCGTATTGACCGTTTGGCTTTGGACTTAATGCTGGGCTTGCAACAATGTAACCAGACGCATCAATCAAAGTATATTGTGGGTATGCTTCGATAGAGTAATTTTTCCATAAAGAATTTGATTCTGATATACCGTAAACATCCCATGACATTTTCTTTATTAGCGTTTTAGCTTCTTCGGGTAATACTTTCTTTGCTTTGTAAACCGAAACAAATTGAACAAAGTCACGATATTTTGAAAATACTTCAATTAATAGCGGAATTTCTTCTTTACTTTTTTCACTTTGAGGGTTAAAAAAGTGAATGTAAAGGTGTTTACCTTTATAATTGTAAAGTGTTTTGTTGTCTTCGCCTTTCCCGATAAACAAAATGTCTGGGGCTTTACCTCCTGGCACCAGAGATTTAATTCGATACGTCAGATTCTTAGCGATTTCTTGATTTGCTTTGAATAAACATTTATTTGAAAGGCTATCGAGAATAGTTGAGATGTTTGTTTGAGGGAACTCTTTAGAATTATAGATTTCAGAAAGTGCTTTGATCATAATCAATTCTCGAATTCGAAGGTTGATTAGTGTATAGTCACCTCCAAGTGCTTTCATAACTAGAGTAGGGCTACTTTGAAGAATGCCTTCGTATACGGATTGATTGACTTCGCTAGAAAGACGTGGAATAATGTTTTGATAAAAAGATGAGATATAAGACATATACACCTCACTGTTATACTGAACGGGTGTATACTTAATATAAAAATTATACTTTTCATGTCTACCACGTTCTGTATTTGTCTGAATATTGTCTAATCCAGCAATAGAAAAACGAACATGTGTTTTAAAATAGCTACTAGTATCTTCTTTGTATGCTTTTTCTACATTTAATTTGAAACGATCCAAGTTTTCTGAAAATACCAGAGGCTCTATATTTTTTCTATAATAATTGTTTCCCATAAAATCATATATCCATCTCTGAAATCCTAATATTTTATAATTTATATCTGTACTGTCTAATCCAAAAAAACCAATTTCAATATTATTTCCAGTTGGCTTATACGGATCATACTTGTCTTTTTTAGGTATAAAAACATCATATACTCCTCCTTGTTGAACAAAAATAAGCCCCTTATTATTGTTAGATTTCACGATAACTTTTTGAGTTATAGGAATACTAAACGTTAACGAAAAAGTACTATCCGGTTTAACAGTAGAAGATGTTATTAGAGTTTCGATGTTACTGAAGTAGTCTGTGATTTTATAAACCTCGATAGATGAACCAACATATGCCGGTGCAAGACCTTTTATTGTAACGGGCTGAGCGAATGAAAAGCCTATGAATAATGGAATAGAAATAAAGTACAGAAATATACGCATGAGCTAAAGGTTAATGCAGTTAGAGATATTGTAATATATTTATTGTATCAATTTATTTAAACGAGAAGGCCAGGATTCGTTACGAATTTATCAATTGAGCCACCATACCTATGTATTTCCCGAATTATAGATGAGTTTATTGCTCCATATCTCTGTTCTGTAAGGAGAAATACGGTGTCGATTCCTGATATGTCAGCATTTATATGAGCTATAGATTTTTCATATTGAAAATCTTTAGAATCTCGTAATCCACGAATAATATGACTTGCCCCTATTTCTTTACAGAAGTTAACGGTTAATGTTTGAAATACAGCAATACGGACATTTGAGTCATTTTCAAACAGTGATTTAATGTGAGCCATTCTTTTATCTAAATCAAACATATATTTTTTTGAGCTGTTGACACCGATGCCGATAATAACTTTGTCAAAAATCTTTAAGCTTTTTCTAACGACTACTTCATGACCTTTTGTGAAAGGATCAAATGAACCTGGGAATAGACCATTTTTTTTCATGACTGACAAGTTTAAATATTAAATACACCAAAGTTATTCAAAAAAGCTAAAGTGAACGTTACCATACATACGGGAAAATTCAAAATGGGTTGTCTCTTCGAGTTTTGTATCTCTTCCATGCTCAATAATCAATACGCCATTTTTATTCAGAATATTGTATTCAAACACCAGTTTCGCAATCTTTGAGTGATGTTCGAAGGTATAAGGAGGGTCCGCAAAAATAAGATCAAATTTCATTTCAGTTGTTTCTAAAAACTTAATGATTTCAGCCTTATAAATGGTCATTTCATTTTCACATTCCAAATCTTTAACAACTGATTTCATATGCTTAATTGCTGAGTAATTTTTATCAATCGCTAAAACCGTTCCGATCTCTCTTGATAGAAACTCAATGGAAATGTTTCCTGTTCCTGCACAGAGATCTAATATTTTTAAATCCGAATTAGGATATTGATGTTCTATAATATTGAACAAGCCTTCTTTAGCATAATCCGTTGTTGGCCTAGAAGGAAATCCTTTTGGAAACTTGTATCTTCTAGTTTTATATTTCCCTCTGATTATACGCACAAAAGCTGTGATTTAGCAATGTAATACTCAGGATAATTTACCTTTAACTTTTGAAGGTCGTTAATACGAGCGATATCTATTTTTAATTTATCTAGAATTAAACGGTCGATTCCAGGCCCAATAATAAGCTGGAGTGTTCCATTTTCATTCGTCATTTCTTTTTTCTGTAATACAAACATGAGGTGGTAAATAACATCTTCATGGTTTTGATAATCAAATGATGAGTAGAACTCTAAATCATTGTTCTTTATAATAGTCAACTGAAAATATCCTTGATGTAATATAACGGTTGAATTTAAATTTAAGTTGTTTTCAGTGAGGTTCTTTCGTATTATGTGTGACCCCTCATGTTGAATGATAATTCTAGGGAACTTAATGACGAAATAGTATTTGATCCAAAGGGGGATTTCGTAAATGTTAATTAAACTTAGCTCAGAAATACGATTGTAATCAATGTCGTACTTAGTGGAATCTTTTCCGTAGCATAATTCAAAGATTTCATTTGGACTAGAATCTGAGAAAATTGAATTAGAAACAAGCGTAGTCCGTTTAAAAGACCATGAAAGAGTTATTTCATCAAAATCTTCATTTAAAAAGTTTGTCACTAAAAAGTGATTATTCAAAACTTCTTTTTGAGACGTAGAGCCTTGTTCAAATGAAACGGAAGATTCATGCAACACTACGTTATTCTTTAAGGATACAAAGTGAATTGCATG
>Ga0115004_10004304_pt1 | contig 11385 bp, 7 predicted proteins | sample ArcticOcean_MG_C_10_FD_88737 | JGI IMG/M metagenome (GOLD analysis project Ga0115004, IMG submission 88737) | Marine microbial communities from western Arctic Ocean - ArcticOcean_MG_CB11_90 | ecosystem: Environmental > Aquatic > Marine > Oceanic | place: Arctic Ocean: Canada Basin | collected...
AAGGCGACAACGACGACGAGTGAAAGGAATGTCCCCTATAATTCAAGCCGTTTCTTGTTCATCTCAAGTATGGCGACAAGCGTTGAAGAAGGCAATAGATGCGAATAAGTCGCTCCCAAACGCGAAATATTTCCAACTCGCGACTAATCATAACAATAAAATGACGAGAACGCGGATGACTCAGAATCAAGGAGGTGATGGTGTCATGGAAGATAATAATAATAATAATAATAATGATGATGATGATGATGATGATGATGAATTCGGATATCCATCTATAAGAACGGTTGTTTTTAGAGGATTTCTCGATCGAGATCAAACAAAGGTGACGTTCGTGACCGATAAGCGCTCGAAGAAGATTGGCGAATTCGGAACAAATAACAAATGTGAGTTATGTTGGTATTTCCCTAAAACGAGAGAACAATTTCGTATTCGCGGCTTTGCGAACGTCATCACGAACGAAACGACGAACGAAATTGATAGAAAAGACCGCTTGATATCTTGGAAAAAGTTGCGCCCAGGTGCGAGGGGACAGTTTGCTTGGCCAGAGCCTGGACAAGTGCGCTTACCAGAACACGAAGAAGCGTACGATGCGGATAGATTGGCCTTAGGGGACGAAGCGGAGGGTGAGATTATGTGGCCAAAAGAGAACGTTTTGGACAATTTTTGCCTCGTTACCGTGGATGTTAATCGCGTCGATCATCTTGAACTCAAAGGAAATAAGCGACATTTATATAGTCGAGAGAAAAAGAGCGACGACGGACACAACCACGAGAAAGTAGAAGGTGAAGATTTTCAGTCATGGAAAATGGCCGAAGTGTGTCCTTAATCGTGTTAATAAGAAAAAGAACCAAAATATGTCTTAGTCTTCTGATTTAATTTTCACATTCTTGATATCCTCTGTTTCTATTATTCGGGACTAGTCTTTGTTCGCTGTTTTCTTTCCAAACCTCGCCGTTTTCGAAGTACTCCTTCTTCCATATCGGCACCGTTCGTTTCAACTCGTCAATCGCCCATTTCACCGCGTCTAACGAAGCCTCGCGATGTGCTGAAGAAATGGCAATTATGACACTCGGTTCACCCACGAGAACGGTCCCAATACGGTGCTGAATTACTATTTTCAAAAGGCTACTATCTTGCTCGTCGCCGCCGTCGTTTGAATTAGGTTTTTCATCCCGTTTCCCTGTCGTTTCTGCTTCTTCTTCTATTGATGCCCTATTTCGCCTATTCGGTTCGTTAACGATATCATCATCATCAATCTCATTTTTAATACTATTCATCTTCTTCGTCGTTCGCCATTTCTCAAAAGCAGTTTCACAAAGCTCCTTTAGTTTCTTAATCGCCATCGGTTCATAACATTCGTATTCTAATTTCGAAACTTTCCTCTCATTGAACGTATTCCTAGTCACCCCGCAGAACGTAGAAATAGCTCCAGCTCCTTCGTCCGATGCTAAAAGCACACACGTGTTTATATCTAAAGCCTTTGCAGAGATTGATACGTGATAACGACACGTATTATTTACATTTAAATTAAAAACTTTATCACGATCCATATTATTATTATTATTATTATTATTATTATTATTATTATTATTATTATTATTATTATTATTATTATTAAATATCGTATTATTAATATTATATTTATCTATCGCGCGGGTACGTAAGTTTCGTTTTGTTAGAAACCAACCATCACAATCAACAAAAGAAGATATTTGCTATTATTAGAGATATATCTAGATAAAGACGAAGCACTGATGAACGACACTTTTCGCTATACTCTCGTCGTCGCGTCATAAAGTAAAATAAATTAAGAAGAAATGATCATCCTCATCACTGGTGGAAGTGGATACTTAGGACAGTTCTTAATCGAACGCTTTCTAGAGATCAGCGAAGTAGCGGAAGTACATTACTCCAGTTCCTCTCCAAAGTCCAAGCTCTCTGATTTGATTCACGAGCGCTATGAAAATCGATTGTTTTCGCACGCGTGTGATTTCGAAACCGGCGAAGGCGTTGAAGAGATGATTGATATGACATCGAAGCGAGAGTATCTCGAAGGTAATAGAAACAGAAACTTGAAGCTCGTGATTAACTGCACGGCTATTTCGCAACCGAAACTATGCGAAGAAGACGAAGAGAAAGCTAGGAAAGTGAATTGCCCTACCTTCCTCGTCGAAGCGTTGAAGAAGAAATATTATTATAAACAAAAACATAAGAGCGATGAAGAAAATGCAAATGAAACGCATCAGCCGCCGCCGCTTCTTGTGCATATGAGCACGGACCAAGTGTTCTGCGGAAAGTACGCAAACACGCACGAGGACGATCGAAGGATAGACGCGTTTGAACCGATCAACGCTTACGGTCGATCGAAGAAATACGCGGAAAACTATTTGCTAGAAAATTACGACAACAAAGCGCTTATTATTTTACGTTCTTCGGTTATTACTGGACCGCAACCACCATATCGTAGTGTAGATCGACCGTTGTTCTTAGATTTTATCGCAAAAACGTGTCCACCGAATACTTATACAGCAACAGCCGAAGAAGAAGAGTACATTAAAGTAGAAGATGAAAATGCCGCCGTGGAATTTTGGACTGATGAATTTAGAAATCCAGTGTCGCGAATTGATTTGACAGAAGCGATCGTGAACTGTTTCGAAATCTACGTAAAATTAAGACGCAAGCGCAAAGAAAATTCGTTTTTGTTCGAAGAAAATATAGAAGGAGAAGGAGAAGGAGAAGGTGTAATTTATCACGCGGGAGGACCCGAGCGCTTAAGTCGATACGATATGGTGAACATATTTTGTCATACCATGAAAGCGAGTAAGAAAAGAGCAAAACCGGCTGAGAAAAAGAGTAAAGTATTTCCTGCTAATATTGCAGTGCAAACGCCGGCTGATATTAGCATGAATTCCGAAAGGTTTTCAAAAGTTTTACGGAACGGCGTGCGTTTAAAACCGTTCAAAGAACAGGTTATAGATTCAACAACCGTGTTTTTGAGCTCTATATTAGCTAACGCAAGATGAAGAGGGTGATGATTAAAATCCGTCGCTCGCGCGCGCGAGAGAGTATCAAATGTACCATCAGTTTTTTCGAAAAGGCACAGCATCTTCAAAAATCTTAAAAAAGAATAGGAGGACACGGATCAGACTTTCATCCTTTTGAGTTTTCAAAACACAGAGCGCGCTTATTATTCTGCATCACTAGCGTCAATTAAAAGAAGAAAGAGAGACGGAATTAACGAAAATGGCAATTGGGAAGGCGACGTTAGAAGCGAAAGTGAAAGAATTACAAGAGCGCATAGAGGCTCTCGAAGGAGGCTGTCATCAAGATTTGCCCTCGACTCAATTCTTCAATTCGAGTAAAGAAAAAAACAACGAACCGGCTCCTTTTTTAAGTTTGGAGAAACAAAAAACGTTTAAAGAGAAAGAAGAAGAACGAATTGCGAACAAACCAGTAACGAAAGTGATTGAAGAACATTTTGGAGGTTTATCAGCAGATGGTCTTGAATACGTTTGGTTCGGCGATGATTTCCCGATATGGGCTCGTGTGATGTTAGCTCTTGTTTTTTTTGGAGGATCGGCAACGATGTTGTTCTTGATATGGACGACGATCGTTGAATACAACACTTTCCCGTACGCGACATCGATACAAAATAAAGAACGCTCTAACGCAAAATGGCCTTCTGTGACGATTTGCTCGAATCACGCTGACGTATCGATTAAGAAGATGGAGAAAATCGTAGAAGAAGACCGTTTGGAGAAGTATTCGTTAGAAGCGAATCGTACTTTCATGAAATCGTTCGTGAGGATGTGTGATTTTTATCATTCCAATTGCAATGGTGAGGAAGAAGGGACGAACATTGAGGATTTTTGGTTTCTCGAATTCTTAGGCGAAAAGTACGGATATTGTTTGGAGTTTAATTATCGTGGAAAAGTGAATGATATGTTTTGCGCCGATGGTGATGAGTGCATTTTTGGTCTCTACGGCTCGTTATACGGCTTGAACGTATTCATGGATCCTTCGCTTACGTTAAACCCTTTGAACGAGGAAGAACCGTTTGAAGCGGCGGCACTATATGACGCAGATTCACACGATACGAGATACGACGGTGTATACGTCGCTTTACACGGAGCGAAGCGCGAGGCTATGCCGACTTTCAACTCTGTACTTTCCGCAACCGGTGCGGCTACGTTTATATCAATGAACGAACGTGAGACAAAAAGACTATCGACGCCATATCATTCAAAAGCGTGCTCGAAAGATGAAGATTATTCAAAAAGCGTTTGTTTAACTACTTGCGAGGAAGATATTGATGTAAAATGTCAACTTGACCATACGAAAACGCTCGCCGAGAACTTACACGGTGAAAATGCCACGTACGCTACGTGTTTCCATGAAGAAATGGAGTCAGAGTTATGCCAATGCATTGAAGAGTGTAATTCTGACGAGTGGATACCGCAAGTTTCATCAACCGTTGTTCATTCCTCTGTGTCAGATGAGTACGCAAACTTGACAAACATTCATCTCTATTACAACGCGATTAATCTCGAGATTATCGAGGAGGTTCCAGTGTATAATTTTTACGTCCTAGTCGGCGTAGTCTTCGGTCACATTGGGTTCTTCACTGGATTCAATTTAATCACAATCGTACAATTGTTCTTCATGATAGTGCACGTTGGAGCGACTTTGTTGAAGAAGGTCAAAAGAAGAAATTGAATTATGCGTAAATAATATATATAATATATATGTAACGAACGACACCCTTTTCTTTGGAGGCGTGCTCCGATTAGTAATTTTCGAAATTAGTGGTGAGATTCGCTGAAATAGACTTCTGTGTAGCTTTTAGAAGTTGTCATCAGCATGGTCTCTATTTCTCTCTCTCTCTCTGCGGTCTCTGCTGATGCTGCCGCGTCCTTTACAGCTGCTTTACTAACTCTCTCGTAAATTTCTTCAACACCATTTCATTTTTGCTCGTAATTGGTAACAAAAAAAATAAGAAACAAGTCCGCGCGCGCGATGAGTTCCCAAGCGATCAGAAGACAATTGAAACAGTTAGTTACTAGAGCAAAGTCATTTTCGTTAGAAGGATCACCATCTGCTGCTCTATCGGTTGGCTTAAAAGCACAACAACGATCGTCGATATTTACAGACTCAAAAACAAAAACCATCGCGAGAGGAGTAGCCGCTGGTTCCCTGAACTCAATTTCGTTCTTGCGCTCGTTTCAAACGAGTACGATGCATCAAATGTCCAAAAAGTAAGATCGCGTGTGCTCGCGCGTTCGTTCGTTCGTTTTGTTCGATTTCGTCGTTCGTTTTGTTCGATTTCGTCGTTCGTTTTGTTCGATTTTTGTTCGATCATTTAATGTGTCTTGGAAGAGAGAGAAAAAAAGAGAGCTCTGGAAGAGAGAAGTTTTAGATGATGATGATGATGACGATTGCCGCGCGCGCGCATATATATAACTCTCAACGAGTCTGACTTTACATTTTCGACTACTAATGATCAGGTTAATCACTCCGCATGGTGATAAGCTCATAAATTTAATGGTTGATCCATCGAAAGCGAAATCAGTCGAGGCTTCTGCGACGAAGACTCTCGAACTTTCTGACCGAAACGCGTGCGACGTCGAGCTCTTATGTGTTGGGGGATTTTCACCATTAACCGGTTTTATGAACGCCGAAACGTATGATCACGTCGTAGATAACATGCGTCTTCCAGGCTCTAACTTACTTTTCGGTTTACCAATCGTTTTGGACACGGATTCAGAGGATACGAAAGTGGGCGATAAAGTATTGTTGAAGTATAAGGGAAAATCAGTCGCCGTATTAACAGTTGATTCCAAATGGAGACCGAATAAGCCAAAAGAAGCGAAGCAGTGCTATGGGACCTCATCAATTGAACACCCAGGTGTTCATATGATCGCTGAAGAGAGAGGTAGATATTATATCGGTGGTTCCCTCGAAGGTTTGGCCATGCCGATCAGAGAGTTTGCGACTCCAACTCCGGCTGAAGTCCGCGCGGACTTACCTGAAGGAAAGGATGTTGTAGCTTTTCAGTGCCGTAACCCGATTCATCGCGCGCATTACGAGCTCTTCACTAGAGCCCTTGACGCGGAAAATGTTGGAGAAGGAGCTGTGGTTTTGGTTCACCCAACCATGGGTCCCACTCAAGACGATGACATTTCTGGTTTAGTTCGATACAAGACGTACGTCGTGCTTAAGGAAGAAACCAAAAATCCACAAGTTCGATGGGCATACCTCCCATATTCCATGCATATGGCCGGACCAAGAGAAGCAATTCAGCACATGATTATTCGAAAGAACTACGGTTGCACGCATTTCATCATCGGTCGTGATATGGCCGGTTCCAAGTCTTCTCTTGATGGTGAAGACTTCTATGGCGCCTATGATGCGCAAGATTTGGCGAAGCAGCACGCTTCAGAACTCGGAATGAAAACCGTTCCTTCGTTGAATGTCGTTTACACCGATGAAAAAGGATACGTCACAGCAGATGTGGCCGAAAAAGAAGGATTAAACGTGAAGAAATTGTCGGGAACAAAGTTTCGAAAAATGTTGCGCGGAGGTGAAGATATTCCAGAGTGGTTTGCCTTCAAGTCAGTCGTTAAAGTCTTGCGTGAAAATGCTTAATAATATTTATTAAATGTGCTACTTCCATGGTTTTAAAATTGGCAGTAAAATAACTAACAAAACAATCATCATCAGAATCGTAAATACACATGCCCATTTGCGTGTATTTTTTTGATATTCCCGAGCGCTAACTAGAGCAACTTGTCCTTGTTTCACGTATTCGTTTGACTTGGAAACTTGCTCTTGAATATCGTCAATCATTGCCCCTTGCGCGTCAACGAGAACTGACATGTCTAGGAAAATCTGATGCAAATCTAACAACTTGCGTTCCAACTCTCTCACCGCTTTATGTCTCTCCTGAATTTCCTCGACTGTATCTAAAATTAGACCTCTCCCTTGATCCAAAATCGCTTGTTTAAACATTTGTTCATCCGCGCCGTTTTCAATCATCGAATCAAGTTTTTCTTCTTCAATCTTCTCGCCTGTTAATGCAAAAAAACGTCTTTCGATGACTTCTTTATGTTCAGAGCGTAACTTTTCGCGCAAGATTTGGAACTCTGCCATTTGCTCTTTCAGCTTTGTTTTAAGGGCGTTTGAAACTGTTTCCCGCGTTTGGCGCTCGCTTCCATCTGCGCTTATTTTCTTCTCGCTTAATAACTTTCTCAGTTCTTCGTCCATGTTTTGAACGCGCAATTTCGCTTCGCGCGCTAAGTTCTTTGCCTTGTCCGACGCGTTATTCATTTCATCTTTTATTTGTGTCATTTCGGAGGATTTCAAAGCCGATTTCCCGCGTTCGTGGAGTTGATGCAATTTAACTAATTGTTTCCGAATATCGGCCAGGAGGCTTTTTATGAACGTTGCTTCTTTCAAAAACAAGTCTAAAGTTGATGATGGTTGTGATGATGTTGATGTCGTTGCCGTCGTTTGTGCGTTCCTTTGAATGCCCCGTTCAACGTCAATAAAGGGAGCGTTGCTATTATTATTATTATTATTATTACTCATAGAACGTTGTGCTTTCGTCGTTATAAATCTGTTACTGATGGTCGTTATGTTCTTGTTCTCCTCATCGTCGTCGTTAGTGTTAGCGTTATTATTGTTATTATTATTACTATCACTTCCTTTGATTACGCTGAGTAAGTCGCTCATATTCGTAACAACTTTCTTCTTCTTCTTCTTCTTCTTCTTAAGCTTTCTACAATCACACGCACTACTACTACTACTACTACTGCTGATATGAACTCTTTAATAAGAGTACAGCGTAGGGAAAATCTCTCTCTGTAATCAGGTTAATAGTATTATGTTAAAATGTTTATTTTATTCTTGACTTTTTGTGTGGATGGGCTAATAACAGCAATAATAATTAATTGTTCATCAATTCAACGTTCAAAAAGTGGGGTGATGCGAAGCGCTCAAAACTAAACACGAAAATCAAACATGAGCACGTGTGCGATATGCTTAGAAACATGCACTGGGAAATGTCTCGCTTTAACAGAATGCGGGCACATATATCACCCATCTTGCATCAGTAAATGGTTCACCACGGCGAAGAAGAAGAACGGGAGCGATGGAAATAATAACGTCGTCAGTGGAGTAATAATGACTGCCCCGTGCGTGATTTGTAAAGTAGAGTTTGATATAAACGAAACGATTGCTGTTTACTTAGATCACGAACATGTAACACCGAATAAGAATAAGAAAAGGAGAAGACAACGCTTGTCGTCGCCGATGACGATGACGATGACGAGAACAAAAGTAAATACGAACAACGAACTGATGGAGAAGAAGAAGAAGAAGAAGAAGAAGAAGAATAGGAGTAAAGAAGAAGAAGATGAAGACGTAGTCATAATCAATAGCGATAGTGAATTAGAAGAAGATGATGAAGACGATGATGATGAAGACGATGATGTTATGAATGATGTAGATCTAGAGCAATATCAACAACTGGAAAAAGAAAACGAAGAATTAGAACATCTTTTGCGCGAAGCGAAGAGGAAGGCGCGCGAAGCGGAAGATAACGTCGTAATTAATAAATGTAACAACGAAGCGTTCGCTCAAACACAAAAGCAACTCGAAGCCTTACAACAAGAGTTTATAAACGTATGCGATGAATGTAAAACTGCGAAGTCTCGTGAACAACTCGCAGCGAATAAGGTCAAAAATTTAGAATCATGGAAAATTAGCGCTTCGAAGGAGGTTAATACGCTTCGAGATGATATAGCCGCTCTCAAAAGTCAACAAAGAGCTGAGCGAAGCGCATTTTCTCTTGAAATCGATGGTACGCATCCATTAATTGATGAAGAGAAAATCGCAAGATTGATGAATCAAAAAGACAAAAAATTAGCAATCGAGTCCTTGTGCGTTTCGTTAAAGTTGAAGACGAAGCATATGCTTACGTTACAAGAAGAGTATAATAAAGTTGTAAAAAAGCTGCGATTGAGTGAAAAGTCACTGCGTGATCTTGAAATGAAATACGCGAAGCGGAAGTCCAAAGAGAAGAAAGCTAGAGAGGAATTAGAAAAGATTTCGAAGCTAAAATCGACAGCAGAAAGATTACGAACGGAAGAAAAGCATTATGATAATGAAGAAGTAGTATTAGAAGAAGAAGAAGAAGATGATGATGACGATGACGACCTGATAATTATCGGGGACAGAGTCAATAGCTCAGAAGAAAATTTTATACCAGCGGCAAGTCGGCTTCAAAAATCAAACATATTGCGAGATGCAAATACGAAAGTTCACATCACGAGTTTAAGCAGTGGGCTCCAAAACTTAAACGGTGCAAACTCTTTGAAAAAAATGAATAACAGCTTCAGTCGAAACAACAACGAGTCCGGTTCGTTCATAAAAAATGGAGACGACGGTCGTGGAGGCAGGACTACGATTTTGACAACCAAGCTCGGTGATAAAATCGAACGTACTCATAGTCTAAGTCGCGGAGAAAAAATGCAGAAAGATTTACGTTCCGTTTTTTTGAAACGTTGATAAAAAACAGAAAGAGTTAAATGAATTAATGTTTTCGTACAGTATACGTATAGTTCTCCATCCATTTTCTGTCTTCTACAACGAATTCTTTTTCTGCGAGTTAATCCAATCTTCTATATCTAATTTTGCTCGGAAACCCAATTCCTTGCGTGCTTTGCATGTTGACGCTAACGTTCCTATCAAATCGTGTTCTCGTTTTTCGACGTGTTCCAGTTTTCGTTCATCCGGTTGTATAAGCGTTGCAATTTGGTTGATGGTCTTCGCTTTTCCGCTTCCAATGTTGAAGACATGCCCATTCAACGCGGGCGAAGACTGCGCAGCTAATACAAAAGCTCGAGCAACGTCGTCCACGTGAATAAAGTCTCGAAAATGATTCCCGCTTCCTTCGATGCGTAAATTTGTATTTTCTTTAAATTGTCGCAAGAACTTTCCCGTTACCACGCCATCCAAACCTTCGCTCGGTTCGTTCGGGCCAAAAACCATAAATAAACGTAAAACAATCGTTGGAACGTTGTAAGTTTCAGAGTATAACTTCACAACCGTCTCGCCCATTGCTTTCGTTATCGCGTAAGGAGAGGTTGATTTTGTTGTGTGCTGCAATATGTTCATTTGGGAAGTTTCACGAAACGGAAGACTCTTCAAATCATTGCCATAGAATGTCGATGATCCGGTGTAAATGAATTTCATAACGCCTCTTTGTAAATTTTTCTGTTTCGGCTGAGTTGCGTTCTTTTTTCTGTTCTCTCTAGTTTGAACGATTGCCTTCAAAACGTTCTCTGTTGCGAGCACGTTCTGTTCGAGCGAAAATTGAACGTAATCTACACCTTTTTTCAACGATGGTAAGACCTTAGATTGCGCAGCGAGATGAAAAACTATCAGCGGGTCGTGCTCTTCTATTGTTTTCAAAACCGTTTCAAACTGTCGACAGTCGCCTCGAACAAACGTCGCCTTCTTACTAAGAAATTTTATATTCCCGGTGGACAAATTATCCAACACTACTACGTCGTATCCTACGCGCAGCAACTCTTTAACTAAACGAGAACCTATAAATCCTGCACCTCCCGTAACTAAAACTTTAATCTTTGCAACCGCTTTCGGTTCTTTTTCTTGAAATACGAAAGTGTGCGTATTACTAGCACTATCACTACTACTCCTACTACTAAATTCTGTGCCCTTCTTTAACTCCTCCCGCTCGTCTGTGCTGGTGTCGTCTTCACACTCGTCTTTTACGCTCATCGCGATTTCTTTAAGAAAAGTTTCCGAAATATCTACATCTCTTTCATCGTCTGTTGTTATCAAGTTATTCATTGCCGTTCGCATCGTCGCAGTTTCCGTCGTCGTCGTCGTTGAAAAGTGTGATAAACTCGTGCGCTCTAAATCAGCACCACCTCTAATCACCATACTTTTCATTTTCTCCTGGAAATTCCATGATTCTCTGATTATAAGGCTTATTATTGTTAATATTGACAGCGTTATCGCTAATTTAGTTACCCGACCATGTCCAGGTGGAGTCGGTTTGAGAATATACTTATTCATGTCGTTATTTGATGACGATGAGTTCATAGTATTAGTGGCGGCCAACGTAGCACCACCTTCGAATATTAAATGATTCTTACTCGCGCTTTGACGAACCATCGTCATTTAAAAAAAGATATTTAGAGAAGAAAATGACATAGTACTCTTGCTATTTCAATAGATTAGTTTTTGATTATTATCATAAATCTGTTTAATCTTCCGCGAGGAGGAAATATGATGTATAGGGAGAGAAAAAAAGCTTGCCTAAGACTGAATGATAAGTGCTCCTCTAAACTTATA
>Ga0115004_10004306_pt1 | contig 11384 bp, 9 predicted proteins | sample ArcticOcean_MG_C_10_FD_88737 | JGI IMG/M metagenome (GOLD analysis project Ga0115004, IMG submission 88737) | Marine microbial communities from western Arctic Ocean - ArcticOcean_MG_CB11_90 | ecosystem: Environmental > Aquatic > Marine > Oceanic | place: Arctic Ocean: Canada Basin | collected...
GCAGCAGATGGTGCACATCAAGGTGGGGGTGCGTCGGGCGTGGGGAGAGCGACTCGGTGTACATTCGGGTCATGGCGAGCCCGGACGAATCGACTGCTGACCTCGACGCGCAGGTGGCCAGCCTGCGCGAGGAGATAGAGCACCTCCGGGGCCGGCTGTCAGAAGCACCTCGACGGACGCGTTCGCTTGAAGAGCGATTGCTCGAAACCAAGGGCCAGCTCGCGCAAGCTGTGGGTCAGAACGAGAAACTTTCCTACACACTTCGCGAGGCGCGTGAGCAGATCACGACGCTGCGTGACGAAGTCGACAAGTTGAGCCAGCCGCCGTCGGCGTATGGCGTCGTTGTCGGCAAGAATGACGATCAGACCGTCGATGTGCTCACGAGCGGTCGCAAGATGCGCGTGTCGCTCCATCCCGACATCGATCACGAGTTGCTGAACAGGGGCGCCGAGGTCGTTTTGAACGAGAGCTTCAATGTCGTCATGTCGCGTGCGTCGGAGATCACTGGCGAGGTCGTGACGGTCAAGAACGTCATGGAAGACGGAATCAGGGCACTCGTTGTGGGGCGCGCTGATGAAGAGCGCGTGTGTGAGCTGGCTGACAACCTGCGCGGCACCCTCATCCGCAGCGGCGACCATCTGCGTCTCGACGTCCGCTCGAATTTGCTGCTCGAAAAGCTGCCGCGACCTGAGGTCGAAGACCTCCTCCTTGAAGAAGTTCCCGATATCTCCTACACCGATATCGGCGGGCTCGATGAGCAGATCGAGCAAATTGCCGACGCTGTCGAGTTGCCCTTCCTCCACCACGACCTCTTCGCCGAGCATCAGCTACCTGCACCGAAGGGGATCCTGCTCTACGGCCCTCCTGGTTGCGGCAAGACGTTGATCGCAAAGGCAGTTGCGAACAGTCTTGCGAAGAAGGTCGCCGAGAAGGTGGGCGAGGGCAAGGGCCGCTCGTACTTCATCAACATCAAGGGTCCGGAGCTCCTGAATAAATACGTCGGTGAGACTGAACGTCAGATCCGACTGGTCTTCCAACGTGCTCGCGAAAAGAGCGACGAGGGCTGGCCGGTCATCGTGTTTTTTGACGAGATGGACTCGATGTTCCGCACCCGTGGTACCGGCATCAGCTCGGATATGGAGTCAACAATCGTGCCGCAACTTCTGGCCGAGATCGACGGCGTCGAAGGCTTGAAGAATGTGATCGTGATCGGTGCCACAAACCGCGAAGACTTGATCGATCCGGCCATCCTGCGCCCAGGACGCCTCGACGTGAAGATCAAGATCGAGCGCCCGAACGAAATTGGTGCCCGCGCGATTTTCGCTCAGTACCTCACGAACGAGATCCCGCTCGACCAGTCTGAATCCATCGACTCGATGCTCGATGCCACAGTCAGCGAGATGTACAAGGAAGACGAGGCCAACAAATTTCTTGAGGTCACCTACCAGAACGGTGACAAAGAAATCATGTACTACAAGGACTTCAGCTCGGGAGCCATGATCGAAAATATCGTACGTCGGGCGAAGAAGCTCGCTATCAAGCGAGTGATCAACGGCGGTGAGAAAGGTGTTCGTACGCAGGATCTACTCGACTCCATCAAGCAGGAGTACAAGGAACACCAAGATCTGCCGAACACAACGAACCCCGATGACTGGGCGAAGATCTCGGGCAAGAAGGGCGAGCGGATCATCTTCATCCGCACCCTCGTCACTGAAGACACCACTGACGACCCGACCGGCGGCCGGGCCATCGAGCGGGCGCAGACTGGCCAATACCTGTAGGGCAATTCAGAAATACGACCCAAAAGCCCCACAGCAGGCCGGCACCGGCACCGGCACCGGCACAGACAGGCTTCGGAGCGTCGAAGGCAGCGAGGCTGGCGACACGTGTTGAGGTGGACACATCACCAGAGAACGCCGCGATCCGATCGGCGAGGTTGGTGACTGCCGTGTTGACCGCGCCCACGACGAAACCCAACTGCACGACGATCACGAGCCAGCTCGGGGTGGAGTTCGACAGCTCCCAGTCGACTCGTGACGGCCAGCACGAAGAGTTGGCGATGCTGCAGTTCAATCTCGCTCGGCCTGATCTACACACAGACCGGAGCCCCCGGAGCCTGTTGTCCATTCCGAATCTCCGCTTCGGTTTGGAGAACTTTCTCCACGACTCGTCATCGACAGTTCATGAGAGCAAGAAGCCGGTTTGCCTCGATGTGGGTACCGTCCTTGCATGGCAGCACAACGCAAGCACGACATTGTGGTCTTTGGAGCAACGAGCTTCGTTGGCCAGATCCTCTGCAAGTATCTCGTCGACCGGCACGGTTCTGAGGGTGAGACTGTCAAATGGGCCATCGCTGGCCGGAATGCGCAGAAGCTTGACGCTGTCGCAGAATCGACCGGCGCAGACGTGCCCCGGATCATTGCTGACGCTGATGATGCCGACGCGATTGCCGCGCTCTGCGCATCGACAAATCTCGTCATTTCGACGGTTGGGCCCTATGCCCTCTACGGATCAAAGCTGGTTGCGGCCGTCGCTGAAGCAGGCATCGACTACTGCGACCTCACGGGTGAGCCGCAATGGATGCAGCGCATGATTGACCGCTACCACGAGCGTGCCGTTGAGACGGGCGCCCGAATCGTCCATGCCTGCGGATTTGACTCGGTGCCAAGCGACCTCGGCGTCTGGTACACCCAGCAGGCCGCGATGGAACAGTTCGGTGCTCCGTGCACGACCATCAGCATGGGCGTCAAGGCGATGAAAGGTGGCGCAAGTGGCGGCACTGTTGCCTCGATGATGAACATGATGGAAGAGGTGTCGGCAGAACCGAGCCTGCGCAAGGTCCTCGGCAATCCGTACGCACTTGGAGTGAAGGGCGATCGCGAAGGTAAGGACCAGCCGAACGTCACAATGCCTGTTCACGACGATGGCCTCGACTCTTGGTTGGCGCCCTTCGTCATGGCCGGCACAAACACACGAGTGGTCTTTCGCACGCACTCGCTGCTCGGCCATGTCTGGGGTGACGACTTCACGTACGGCGAAGCAATGATGATGGGTGACGGCGTGGCTGGCCGGGCCAAGGCGCTCGGCTTCAGCGGTGGCATGGGCGGCTTTATGGGTGCAGCGTCTGTCGGACCGGTGCGCAAAGTGCTGGGCAAGTTCCTCCCGGAACCGGGCGAAGGACCGTCACCGGAGGCTCAGCGAGCCGGTTTCTTCGATCTCAGGTTCCATGGCACGACAGCATCTGGCGACACGATCATCACGAAGGTGACCGGCGACCGTGATCCTGGATATGGCTCGACGTCCAAGATGCTCGGCGAGGCTGCTTTGGCGCTCCGCGGCTCCGACGTAGTGGGGGGATTCTGGACCCCAGCAACGGCGCTTGGAGCGCCATACATCGATGCGCTCGTCCAACATGCTGGCCTGACCTTCGAAGTTTTGTGACTGCTTCTGTGACTGCTTCTGTGACTGCTTCTGTAAAAGGTTCTGTGAGAAATTTTGTGAGAAATTTTGTGAGGGTGTTCTGGTCGAACAGACCGGAGCAATCCGCCGCCCTCGGGTAGCTTGAAGACATGGCCCTCCCGAAGGTGCTCGGCATCGAGACTGAATACGGAATCATCGTTCGTGGCGCCGACAGCAACCCTGTGTCAGCGTCGTCGTTGCTCATCAACGCGTACATTTCATCGATCTCTCGCAAGCGTGGCCGGATCGGATGGGACTTCGAAGACGAACAACCATCTAATGACGCCCGCGGTGACTTCATGGACGAGTCGATCGCCCCCGAGGTCGAAACCACGCTCGTCAACGCTGTACTGACGAATGGAGCCCGCTACTACGTCGACCATGCGCACCCCGAGATCTCGTCGCCCGAGGTCACGACTGCTCGCGAAGCCGTCGTGTGGGATCGCGCCGCTGACGAGATCATTCGGGCGTCGATGACACATGCGAACGCCGTGCTCGCGAGTGACCCGCAGAACGCCGATGGCGCCGAAATGATCATTCACAAAAACAATTCCGACGGCAAGGGCAACAGCTACGGCTGCCACGAGAACTTCTTGCTGAGTCGCGATTTACCGTTCGGCCGAATGGCGAGCCAGATCACGCCACACTTCGTCACACGCCAAATTTTCTGCGGTGCCGGCAAGGTCGGTTGTGAACTTCCTGGCCGTCCGAACGACGACATCGGCTATCAGATCAGCCAGCGGGCCGACTTCTTCGAAGAAGAGATCGGCCTCGAAACGACGTTGAAACGACCGATCGTCAACACCCGTGATGAACCGCATGCCGACGCGCAAAAGTACCGCCGGCTCCACGTGATCGTGGGCGACGCGAACATGAGCGAGGTCGCCACATACCTGAAGGTCGGCACTTCTTCGATCATCTTGTCGATGATTGAAGATGACGAACTCGGTAATGATTGGCTCCTCGGCAACCCTGTCGCTGCAATTCGTCAGATCAGCCATGATCCATCGTTGCGCCAGACAATCATGCTGCGTGATGGCAGCCGGGCAACGGCACTCGAGATCCAGTGGGGCCTGTTTGAGCGTGCCCAAAAATACGCGGAGACCCACGGTCTCGAGTCGGTCGGTGAAGCCGTGGGCGCCGACGTGATGGTGAAGTGGGAAACCGTTCTCCACGGGCTCGAAACCGATCCCGATTCGATGGGGCACTGGGTTGATTGGATTGCGAAAAAGCGTCTGGTCGAGGGTTATGCCGATCGGCACGGCCTTGCGCCGGGCGCAACGCGCCTCAAGGCGATCGACCTGCAGTACCACGACATGCGACGCGACAAGTGCTTGGCTGATCGTGCCGGGTTGGACACGCTCGTCACCGTGGATGAAGCCGTCGCAGCGATGACTGCACCGCCCTCGACGACCCGGGCCTACTTTCGTGGTGCCTGCCTCGACAAGTTCCCGGACGAGATCGTCGCAGCCAATTGGGACTCGCTGGTCTTTGACGTCGGGCGCAACCCCCTCCGCCGAGTACCCATGATGGAACCACTCAAAGGCACCGCCGACCACGTCGCCGCGCTGATCGACGGGTGTGATACCGCACGCGAACTTCTCGATCGACTGGGCCAGTAGGAAAAAGTTCAATACAGTCGACACAGTGCTCGGTCACCGAGCAGCAGCAAATAGGGGGAGACATCAAATGGCCGAACGAATCCAAAAATCAAAACCCACACAAGACACCGAAGAGAATGTCGATACAGCGGCTGACGCTGTCACCGAGACCGGTGAAAAAATTAAGGCTGACATCGACGATCTGCTCGATGAGATCGACGAAGTCCTTGAAACCAATGCTGAGGACTTTGTGAAGTCGTACGTTCAGAAGGGCGGGCAGTAACCCGTGTCGATGCCGTTCTTCTCTCCGGGCGACGACCCGGGGTCAAGCTTTCCTGAGCTCCTCCGACGTATTGGGATGTCGCCAGACATCGCCGCGAATGGGTCCGTCGTCGGGGCGAGTTTCGCGATTCCACACGCGACGACATGCGTTGCCCTCAAGTACGAGGGTGGCGTTGTGATGGCGGGCGACCGTCGGGCGACGTCTGGCAATATCATCTCTCACCGCTCGATGGAAAAGGTCGTGCAAGCCGATCGCCACAGTGCCGTGGCAATCGCAGGTGCTGCGGGCCCAGCAATGGAAATGGTCAAGATGTTTCAGCTCCAGTTGGAGCACTATGAGAAGGTCGAAGGTTCATCGCTGAGCCTCGAAGGCAAGGCGAATCAGCTGTCGGCAATGGTCCGCAGCAACTTGCCCGCAGCGATGCAGGGCATGGTCGTTGTGCCAATTTTCGCTGGCTACGACGTGCGGCGAGAAGTGGGTCGCCTCTGGGACTTCGATGCCACAGGCGGCCGATATGAAGAACGCAACCACGTGTCGACGGGCTCAGGCAGCTTGCACGCAAGCACGGTGATCAAGGTCGGATTCCGTGACGGTCTCTCCTGCGACGACGCAATCCAACTGGCCTGCCGTTCGCTTTGGGAAGCAGCCGATGCCGACAGCGCTACCGGCGGACCCGACGCACTCCGCGGGATCTATCCGGTCGTTGCTGCAATTAATGTCGATGGATGGCAACGTATTGACGATGCAGACCTTGCCGCTCGATTCGAAGCAATCGTGAATGAAGTGAGTAGCCGATGAGTCAGCCGTTCTACGTCGCACCCGAACAGATGATGAAAGACCGCGCGGATTATGCGCGCAAGGGCATCTCACGGGGACGCGCCCTCGTCGCAGTCCGGCACAACGATGGCATCGTCATCGTTGCCGAGAACGCATCCGAAACGCTCCGCAAGGTCTCAGAGATTTATGATCGCATCGCGTTCGCTGGCGTCGGCAAGTACAACGAGTTCGACCAGCTTCGTGTCGCTGGCGTGCGCGCCGCTGACCTCAAGGGCTTCCAGTACTCCCGAGACGACGTCGATGCGCGCAGCCTGGCAAACAGCTACGCCCAGATGCTCGGCAACATCTTCACCCACGAGATGAAGCCGATGGAGGTCGAAATCCTCGTCGCAGAGGTTGGCCTCGATGCATCCGGCGACCAGATGTTCCACCTGCTCTACGACGGCACCGTCGTCGACGAACGCAACTACGCAGCTATCGGTGGCGATGCCGAAACGATACGCGGTCGGCTCGGCGAGAGCTTTGTCGACGGTCTGGATCGGCGCGCCGCGATCCGTGTCGGTCTTGGCGCACTCAGCGGGCCCGATCGTGAAATTGAAGCGGGTGACCTTGAAGTAGCGGAGCTCGCGCGTGGCGATGAACGGCGCTGCTTCTGCCGGATCGACGCCATCGCCCTCGCCGAACTCCTCGCCTGACGTTTGCGTCGAAAGATTTGCGCACCGTCCAGCGCGTCACTCGACGCAAACGAGCTGGGGCCAGTCCGTCTACGGTTGGAGCATGACGTATGCGCCGTCCAGCCGGGCTTTCTACGACGCCGACAGCCACATCATGGAGTTGCCGAACTTTCTGATCGACTATGCCGACCCTGCGATTCGCGATCAGATTCGGCCCGTGAACTACTCCGCCTCACTGGTGACCGACGAAGAAGTCGACGCCATCGTGGCAAACGGCTCCAAGCACTCGGTGACACACGTAGAGGCGCAGGTGGCGCTCGGCGATCAGCTCATCGCTGAATCGAAGGAGATTCAAGCGCTCGGGGCCTTCGATCGCGATGATCGGTCGGTTGCCATGGACATGCTCGGTTTCAAGAAGCAACTGGTCTTCGCAACACACAGCGTCGTGACACCGTTCCACCCGAGCACGAACCTTCCCGACGATGTCCGCTACGGCGCCACCCGAGCGCATAACCGAGCAATGAGCGAGTTCGTGGCCAATGACAGTCGGTTGATGGGCGTTGCGGTCGTGCCACTGAACAACCCGGAACTCGCCCTCGCCGAACTCGATTTCGCACTTCAGGCTGGCCTCGAAGCCGTATGGGTGCCGCACATGGCGGCAGGGGAGCGGTCGCCGAGCCACGTCGATCTGTATCCGTTCTGGGAGCGTTTGGCCGACTCTGGTCGGCCATTCGTTCTGCACGTCGGTGGCGCTCCGCTGCAGCTTGATCCGGTCTGGACAAATACGGGGCGCGCTGCGGTGCGCGATTGGATGGGCGGCGGCGAGAACGTCCGCAGTAAAGACATGGCCGTGATGCATCAGGGGCCTGAAACATTCCTGTCGGTCCTGCTCATGGACGGCATCTTCGAGAAGTTCCCGAAGTTGCGGGGCGCAGCGGTCGAGTTGGGCGCCGGTTGGGTGCCGGCAATGCTGACCCGACTCGACTGGGTGGTTCGTTCGTGGAGCCGCGTCGACCAATACCTCGCCGAGCTGAAACGCATCCCGAGTGAGACGATTCGTGAGCAGATGGCCTTCACCCCATTCGCCTTTGAAGACATCGGCATGCTCACCGACACCAGTTACGACGACATTTATCTCTTTTCGAGCGACTACCCACACGTTGAAGGCGGCAAGGATCCGATTGGACGTTTCGAGAAGTCGCTCGGCGATCGCAGCGAGCAGGTCAGGGCGAACTTCTACACCGAGAACTTCCTGAAGCTGTTTCCTGGCGCACGCGTTCACTAAGTCGTCTGGTCGACATGCCGAAGCCGGATGACCTGGATTAGGTTGACCGAGGTGGGGAGTAACTGATGGAACGTCGGATTTATGGGCTGGAGAACGAGTACGGAATTACGTGCACGCTCCGAGGCCAACGTCGGCTGAGCCCTGACGAAGTTGCCCGGTATCTCTTTCGACGGGTGGTCTCTTGGGGACGCAGCTCGAATGTGTTCTTGCAGAACGGAGCTCGGCTGTATCTCGATGTGGGATCCCACCCCGAATACGCGACACCTGAGTGCGACTCGATCTACGAGTGCGTCGTCCACGACAAGGCAGGCGAACGGATCCTCGAGCAGTTGGTCGAATCGGCCGAGGAACGGCTGGCCGAAGAGTCAATCCGCGGCACGATCTACCTATTCAAAAACAACACCGACTCAGCGGGCAACAGCTACGGCTGCCACGAGAATTACTGCACGAGCCGTGATGCCGACCTCAGCAAGTACGCCGAGGTATTGATCCCGTTCTTCGTGAGCCGTCAGATTTACACGGGCTCTGGCAAGGTGCTGCAGACCGCACGCGGCGCAAAATTTTCTATTGCGCAGCGCGCCGAGCACATCTGGGAAGGCGTCTCGTCGGCAACCACTCGCAGTCGACCGATTATCAATACGCGCGACGAGCCCCACGCCGATGCCGAAAAGTACCGGCGGCTGCACGTGATTGTTGGCGACTCGAACATGAGCGAGTACACGAACTTCGTGAAAATCGGCGCAGCGGCCTGCATGCTGCGGATGCTCGAAGATCCCAACGTGGTGCTGCGCGACATGACCCTCGAAAACCCGATCAGAGCGATTCGTGAGATCAGCCACGACATTACTTGCCGTCAGACCGTACGCCTCGCGAACGGCCGAGAGGTCAGCGCGCTCGACATCCAGCGGGAGTATCTCGATCGTGCGTTGCGCTACGCCGATGGACCAGGTTTTCCACCGCTGGAACAAAAGGCCCTCGACATGTGGGAACACTGTGTCACCACGATCGAAGACGATCCACTCAAGCTTGACCGAGAAGTCGACTGGGTGATCAAGCACAACCTGATTGAAAGGTTTCGGGAACGGCACGACCTACCGCTTGGCCATGCCCGGGTCCAATTGCTCGACTTGCAATACCATGACGTCTCACGGAGCCGCAGCCCTTTCTACAAGATGCAGGACCGCGGGCTCGTCGAGCGGATCTGCACCGATGAGGACATCAACACCGCTATCGATGTCCCGCCGCAGACGACCCGTGCCCGTTTGCGCGGCGAGTTCGTCAAGCGCGCCAAGGAAAAGAATCGTGACTACACGGTCGATTGGGTGCACTTGAAGCTCAATGACCAGGCCCAGCGGACCGTGCTGTGCAAGGACCCTTTCAAGAGTCACGACGAACGCGTCGACCGGCTGATCGAAACGCTCTGACGCTCGAGGCTGGTGCAGGGGCGAGAGGCGCCTTCCTGCCACCGATCGGCTGATGATGGCAGATACTGTTGGGCCCTCGTGACAATCCAGAACGACGGGCAATTGCCGCATCCCACCTTGGGCACGCCGAGCAGCGGGCCGGTCGACGATCCGTGGGTGCACGATTCTCAGAATCGCTCTGCGGTTGCCTCGTCACGTGCTGATACTGATGCTGACGGTTCTTCGCTCCACCGAACATCGAGAGTGTCGTCAGGCGCGAGAGTCTTCTTCGATTGGGCTGTAGTCGTCACGGTCGCATTACTTGTGGCCTTCGTCGTCCGTGGATTCGTGCTGGCCCACTTCGTCGTCGAGGGTCAGTCGATGGCAACAACGCTCGACACCGGCGACCGCGTCTTCGTGAACAAGCTGTCATACCGACTCCACGATCCAAATCGTGGTGACGTGGTCGTCCTGCACCAGCTGACGAATACGACCGAACGTGACCTCATCAAGCGAGTGGTCGGTCTGCCGGGCGAGACGATTGAAATGACTGGCTGCGTCGTGCGGATCACTGCAGCGACCGGTTCAACCTCTCGAGTGCTTGAAGAGCCGTATCTCGACGAGGTTGATTTGATCCCAGGGCAATGCGGCGGAGACGTCCCGTCTCAGGTCGTTCCGGACAACTTCGTGTACGTACTCGGCGACAACCGTGGTGGATCCCAAGACAGCCGAGCTCTGGGAGCCATCAACGAAGATGACCTCGTCGGCCGTGCATTCGTGGTGTTCTGGCCGAAATCACACTGGCAATGGTTGTGAGCACGGCTTCGCGGTGCGATCGGTTGTCGTCGCTCCGTGGCTGACGCCACATTTACAACCTTGTCGGTCCTGGCGGCCTGACTCGGTCTCGCCCGGCGGTGCACACATCCTTGCTCAGCCGGTGGTCAGCGAAAGCTCACTTTGGGATGGGGCCGCCGATTTCCTTCTTGAACGCGTCCATCATGACGTCGACGTGGTCGCTGAACACGGCGTCGAGACCCATGCGGAACGCTGTCTCTAGTTGGTCGTCGAACTGCATGTCCCAGCCCAAGGCATACAGATTGAACCGGTGGAATAGGGCTGCCAAACCGCCGTTCCAGTCGGTGCGATGCATATTGATGCCGTCGATGCCGTGATGGGCTAACGATGCGGCTCGACGTTCAGGGCCCTCCTTGAGGCGCCCGAGACGCGTCGAGTTCAAGATCTTGACGTCAGGCATCTCGGAACGGTTTGCGACACATCGCTCGAAGTCGGGGTCGCACAGCCACGTTCGGGGGAGCATTGCCGGGTCGACAGAGCGCACGTTGTCGACGATGGCCGCAGCGGCCTCGGGATCTTTCACGTCGAGCGACAGCTCGTAGTCGGTTCCACAGTGCTCGAGGAGCTCAATCAGAGTGGGGATGTGCTCGGGAAGGTCGGCGCGCAGCACGCCACTGATTGGCTTGCGGCGGATCCCCCGCTTGACCACGCCGTCGTGATCGAGCACCGCGATGCCATCTGCTGTCAGCCAGACATCGCTCTCGAGTCCAGAGGCCCCGAGCTTGAGTGCCAGTTCGAATGCGGGCAGGGTGTTCTCTGGAGCGTGGGCGCGCGCTCCTCGATGGGCGAACGTGATTGGCGGGTCGAGGCGAGATGGGAGACGTTGCTGCACTGAACGAGATGATGCCAGCCCCGTAGACTCAAATACGTGTTCAACCTCCAGGGCAGCGAGATCGTCGTCATTCTGTTGTTGGCACTCGTGATCCTCGGCCCAGAAAAGTTGCCTGACGCGATCCGAAAGTTTGCCCAGACATATGGTGAGCTGAAGAAGATGGGCACCGGATTTCAGTCTGAATTTCGATCCGTTCTTGACGAACCGATCCGCGA
>Ga0115004_10004309_pt1 | contig 11378 bp, 9 predicted proteins | sample ArcticOcean_MG_C_10_FD_88737 | JGI IMG/M metagenome (GOLD analysis project Ga0115004, IMG submission 88737) | Marine microbial communities from western Arctic Ocean - ArcticOcean_MG_CB11_90 | ecosystem: Environmental > Aquatic > Marine > Oceanic | place: Arctic Ocean: Canada Basin | collected...
CAAAAAAGGTAATCCGGGGCGCGTTTTGAATGATGCAGACATAGAACACTACCAAAAAATCATTTTTTCTATTAGCAGAACTATTCAAATTATGGCTGAGATTGATAGGGTAATTGATACTCATGGAGGCTGGCCAAATGCTTTTTTATCAACTGATTTTAATAGCCCCTAAATTGCTGAAAGATAGAGAAGGGCAAAAACTTAATTTTAATGAAATTATTCATTACCATAAAATTCTTAAAGCGCTTTCTGAAACAGTCAGAATATTAAAAATATAGAGATAAAATTAGGATAATTATTTATAAATAATTTCAATAAAGCACTACTATTAAAATTATTTACATTTCTTTCATATTAACTAAACTTAAAAATCAATATTTGAAAGATTTAAATGCATCAGGTTTTATTAGCAGATAACTTATTTGTATCCCTTTTATCTCTTCCTAAAAAAGAGATGGCTAAGGTTTTAAAGACAATTCAACAAATTAAAAATGATCCGTCTAATCCTAAACTTAGACTTGAGAGAATCAAAGAGTCACCTGATAAAAATTTTTGGTCTACAAGAGTTTCAGATGACGCTAGAATAGTGCTTCATAAAAAAGATGATGTATTTTTAATTTGTCATGCTGACAAGCACGATGAAGCTTATGACTGGGCAAAGAGAAGAAGAATAAAAGAAGATTTTAAAAATCATTCAGCAAAGATTGTTTCACTTGATGATTATGCTATTCAAAAAAGAAAGAACCCGCCAGTTTTAACATATACAAGTAATAAAGTTGTTGAAGATCAAGTTGCAGACGAAGTCGCCAAAAATATTGAACCAATGTTCAAAGAAAAAAATGATAAAGACTTTTTAGATGCTGGTTTTAACTCTGATGAATTATCTTTAATAAGGTCAATTTTGACCGAATCAGAGCTTTATTCTTTAGAGCCAAACTTTACCGAAATAAAATTTAATAAATTAATTAGTGTTTATTTAAATATAGATTTTCAAAATGAAAATTTTGAAAGCTTTGAAGATGATAAACTTGATAATGAATTAATAGAATTCACAGATAGTGAAGATATAAGATCTGCTTTAAGTCAACCTTGGGAACAGTGGTTGATATTCCTGAGTTATGCACAAAGAAAATTAGTAAAAGCAAATTTTAAAGGAAGCTCAAAAGTTTTTGGAAGTGCTGGAACAGGTAAGACGGTTGTTGCTCTTCACAGGGCTAAGTTTTTAATTGAAAAGCAAAACATTGATAAAGTGGCTTTGTTTACATATTCAAGGGTTCTTACACAGGATCTTAAAACAAAAGCTGATCTATTATTAGGTGAAAATAGTAAAAGTAGAAATGATCTTCATATTAATTACTTAGAGGGTGAAGCTAGTTTAATATTTACTCACCATTATGGAAAACGATTTAAATTAACAGGTGAATACACCGTACATAATACTCTTAAATCAATTTACGAAAAGATGAATTTGCAGAAAGATTTTACTTTTGAATTCGTTATTAGTGAGTTTGAAAATATTATTGGTCCATGGAATTTATATAAATTTGAGGATTATAAAAACTTTCCAAGAAAGGGAAGAGGTACTCCTTTAGCTGCTAGTCAAAGACAACAACTATCTGAGTGTTATACAATGCTAAAAAATCAATTATTGAATGAAGGTAAGATTTCTACATTTGATTTATACCACATGGCTTCTGATATATTATCAAAAATTTCAGAAAGGTATAAATCAATAGTGATTGACGAATCTCAAGATTTGGGACCTCATATGTTAAGGTTTGTTAGAGCTTTAACTGATAAAAAAAATAATGATATAATGTTCTGTGGTGATACTGGTCAATCTCTTTATTTTAGAAACCATAGTTGGCTTCAACATGGTATAGATATAAGAGGAAAATCTTCTAATCTTTATATTAATTACAGAACTTCAAAAGAAATAAAAGATTATGCTGAAATTTTAAATGAAGAGATCTTAGAGTTAGAAGACAAACAAGTTGAAAATCGAAAAAGTATTTCTACTTTTAACGGGCCTATTCCAGAAATAAAATCTTTTAAAAATCAAAATGATGAAGTTGACAGTCTAGTGAAGTGGATTAAATCAAAAATAAATCAAGGGATAGATCTTCATGAAATTATAGTTTTATCTAGAGATGTTTCAGATTTAAAACCTTTTTCAAAAAAATTAAAAGAAAATAATATTTCTTGTTGGGAGTTAGATGCTTCTAGTAATTTTATTTATAATGAAGTTGGTTTAGCTACTGTAAGAAGAGTCAAAGGTCTTGAATATAGATGTGTTGCAATTGTTAATTGTAATGAAGATCAGTTTCCATCAGAAAAAGAATTAGCCAAAGTAGGTGATATTAGTGACGAAGATGATTTTTTAATTAGAGAGATTAATCTTTTGTATGTAGCTATGACAAGAGCAAGAGATAATTTATATATTTCTTATACAGGTTCACCATCAATGTACTTAGACAATATAAAAGATTAATATAAAAAGGATCTGTAATTTGAAAAAATTACTAATAATTAAATTTTTTATACTAATTTTTCCTAATTTTGCTTTTGCTCAAGGTAAAGAAAAAGATGTTGGTATTACAAGTTATGTAATGGAAACTATCTTAGGTATTTTTAGAGATGATAATACGGCATTGATTATAGCCGCTTCTATGGTTGTTTTAGCTATCTTCTTGATAATTGATTACAGGCAAAGAATAGCATCTCCAGTTATGAAAGATATACAAAATATAAATAATTTGTTTTCTAAGACATATAACTCAGAAACTTTTTCTGAAAACATAGAAGGTATTAAAGAAAAGTTACAAGAGCCACAATATTACAATATTAGACCTGTTTGGTTTGAGTTTAATGAAACATTAACAAACCAAACGGATAAAGAAGGCAGGCTTGTCTGGTTTAATACTAAAAGACCTGAAGAATACTTTACGCCTAATTCTATAACAAGAAATAGGGGTAACTTTAATTCTATTGAATCATTGGGAAACTTTTTTGTTGGTGCGGGTTTGTTATTCACTTTTTTAGGGTTGGTTGCAGCTCTTGATCAAGCTAGTATGGCTATAACTGAAGCTAAACAAAATACAGAAGAGGTTTTAAAAGCACTCCAATTAATGCTTCAGATCTCAGCTTTTAAGTTTATGACATCAGTTTCTGGAATTTTTTGTTCTATAATGATTACCAGTTATGCCAGATCATCTCAAAACCAAATAATAGGTAGTTTAAATAAATTTAATGATCAGTTAGAGCGGTGTTTAACTTTTATGCCAATTGAACAGCTTCAGTTAAGAACAATTGAAGCTATTGAAAAAATGTCTGTAAGTGTCTCAGAAGGTGTTTCTAAAGGTGTTCAGAATATTGCTGGAAATGAATTAAGAGATTTTGCAACTGCTCTAGGTTCAATATCAGAATCTTTATCTAGATCAAAAACTGATATCAAAGGCATTGGTAAAATATATTATGAAGAAATGGAAAAAATAAAGACATCATTAAATGGTGCTTTGGGTTCGGTTTCAAAAGAACTTGAAAGGTGGACTTTAGAAATGAATGACGTTCTGAAGGCTAATTTATCTGAAACTAATAATGTGCTAGTTAACTTTGTAGAGAACTTAGATAACGCGGTTGAAATGTCAGAAAAAGCGGCTACTAATTTTAATTCTGAAATAGTTGTAACAATAAATGAAGCTGCTAAATCTTTAGGTAATAATGTAATTGAGCTTTGGAAAGGAATTGATAAAAGAGTTGATGGCGCGGATGATTATATGGAAAGAATTAACGAAGCATCTTCAAAATTAATTGCGGATACTGACAAAGTAACAGACGCCTTAGAAGTGTTAGTTAATAAATTATCAAGTCGTGATAATAGTTTTAGTAAATCTATGGATCAGTTTGAAAACAAAATTGATGAACTGTCAAATAACTTTGCCGATAGTGTAAAATCAATAGATAAAGTATCTAAAAACTTTGAAACCAAAATTTCTGAGTTGCAAAACACAGATAATGACGTAAGGCTTCAGTTACAGACATCTGTCAGTCAGTTTTCATTATCAGTTTCTGATACTGTCAAAAATTTCAGCAATCTAAAACAGGAAATTAAATCTACATTTGACCCTTTGAAAACTAGTGTAGAAGAGTTGTCTGACAATATTAAAAAATCATCGACAGGGTCACGATTTTTCTTTTGGAAAAAATAACAAAATAATATGGAAGCTCCTAAGTCACAATCACCCTATTTTATGTCTATGGCAGATCTGCTAGTAGGTGTCCTATTTATTTTTCTAATAATTATGTTTTATTTTGCCTTAAACTTCGCCAAATTTGCTGAATTTGCAGAATTTTACAAAACAAATAAAAACATAGTAGAGACCCTAAAAAATAAAATTGAAGAAAATAAAGAATTGAATAAAGAGAACAGGGAACTTAAATCAAAAGTAAAATCCCTAACGAAACAATTAGGTGATGCAGAAAAAAGAGCAGAGTATTGGGAAAAGGAAGCTACGAAAATACAAAATATAATAATATCTGTGAATAGAACTAAGATAGAGATTCTCAAAAAAATTCAAGCTAGACTTTTGAAATTAGATTTTAGAGTTGAAATAGACGAAAAAACAGGAGTTATTCGACTTCCACAAAAAGAAATGTTTGCTACTGCCGAACACGAATTGTCCTTGGATGGAACTGATAATATAAATAAATTATCAAAAGTTCTTGGTGAAATATTACCTTGTTATTCTAAGGTTAATCCTAGGCAAAAAACATATTATACACTCAAGTGCAAGGGCATATCAGAGTATAAGATTGATGCAGTTTTCATAGAAGGTCATGCAGATGCTAGACCGTTTTCATCGCCTTATATAAAAGATAATCAAGAGTTATCTACTAAGCGAGCACTTTCGGCTTATAACGCTATTACCAGTAATAAAAACATAAATAATTTAAAAAATAATAATGATGAATTTCTGATGAGTGTTAGTGGTTATGGAGACAAAAGGCCATTACCATGTATAGACTCCAAGGATGTTTGCTATTCTAAGGATAGAAGAATAGATTTGAGATTTGTTATGGAAATTCCAAATGAAATTAAAAACCGTTATTAAAATTAATTATTAATTTTTCTTCTTCTACGAGCTATTTCATCTCTGGCCCTAGGAGGAACTTTTAGTTTTTCGTGTTTAGGCTGTCTTTGATGACAAGAAATACAAAGTATTTTAATATTTTTAAGGTCATTATCGCCGGAACGTCCATTAATGTGGTGCATATGAAGCCATTCAGGGTGATCTTTTAATTGAACATCACATTTTCCTGTTTTTAATTCGCTTCCTTGGCACGTATAATTTGTATTTTGTAATAGTTTTTCCCTAATGCTTGCATGATCAATAGTATAATTGCCATTTTGCTTCATATTATTATTTCTATAATATTTTTGATCAATAAAAAATGGTTCAAAATTATTAAGAAATTCTGTAAGATTAAAATTAGAAATAAATTCATATCGATCAGTTGGATTCTTTGATTTAAAACCTTTATAATTTAATTTTTCTATACATCCTTGGCAAACGCGAAGTTTAGATGGAATAGTCTTGTTATAATCGATAATCCTAGTTTCAAAATCACGTGGATGGCACGGAAATTCACCGTTTCTATTTTGAATTAACACATAACGTTCTGATCTGCCTTGTCTATGCATTTGTTGGAGGTGTTTACACTCTTTTACTAAATGAAATCTAGGACCATCTTGATGAAGAGGTTGTTTAAGAATTTCTTCTGATGCAAAAGGTTCGTTAATATATAAAAAAGCATGATGACCTTCGAAATTTAATAGTCCTGCAATGGGTATTATTTCATCAAATTCGGCGCGCCCAATTTCAACGCCTTTTTTAATTTTTATTTCTATAGGATCTTTAGAAACTATTCTTTCAAGAGGATATTCTTTTAATTCGCCTCCCATTTTTTTTAGAGCATTATCTAGTTTATTAAAATTTACAGGCAATTTTTTTTAATACTCCTCCCTAAGTTGTTTAATAAGTTCACGAGCTTTGGTTCTTAATTTAATTTCTATTCTCCTAGAAGCTTTTTTATCTTCTATTTGATTTTTGTCATTATCATCAAAAATTTCTTCATTTGTGTTTAGTCTCCTACTAAATGAAAGACCATTGGCAGTCATTGTATCTCTCATCCATTTAGATCTGTTTTTAAGAGATTCTAGATTAAATACAAAATTAAGTACTTCTTTTGATCTTCTTTGGGAAAGTCCCATATTATAAATATATTTTGAATTGATTGAGGTTCCCGGCGCTCCTGCACTATCGGTATGACCTTCAATTCTTACTTCGTCGATCATTGGTGCAAGATCAATTGTTTCACCTTGTATATTAACTAATTTCCAATCATTTATAATATCCAAATAAATTGGAAAAAATTTTCTTAAAGTTCCTTTAAAATCTTCGTTTAGTTCATGTTTATCATGTCCGAATTTATATTTTTCATTAATGAAAGTAATTCTTATAGGCTCACATGAAATCTTTAAGTCATTTTTATTAAATCTTGTAAAAAGCTCGTCTTTAAGTTCTTCGCATAGCTTGTTTTCACTTTCTATAAACAAGTCAACAACACCTATTACTTTGCTAAGTGTTTTAGTTGCATTTAAAGCAATAAATATTGCTAAAATCATAAATAACACCATTAAAACTGTCATCATATCTGATAATGATAGCCAAGTGGTTTCTTCGGATTTAGTTTCTTTTTTAAACATTATTGATCATCTTGCTCTTTAGATGCTTTGATTGCTTTGGCGAACGCGTCACTAAGCTCACCAAAATGATCTGACATTCTACCAGCAATAGATCCTAATCTATCTGAGAAGGCTTGTAATTCCTCATTAAGGATCTTGTCTAAACCTTCTTTTGTGTTGTTAAGAGAATCTTGAGTAAATGAATTAATTTCAGTTACCGATTTATTATATTGTTCTGTTAATTCTTCTGTGAATGATGATATTTGAACTGATTGTTTTTCTTGAGTATCTTCTAGCGCTTTTTCAAACGAATTAGACAATTGGTTGATAGAAGTTTCAAGTTTATCCGAGAGTTCTTTTCCAATTGTATCTACCTGTTCTGATAGTTTAGATGCAATATCTCTAGTAACATTTGAGTGTTCATTTGTGATTGTAGTAGCATTTTGTACAACTTCTTTTGAAGCTTCACTTAAATTGTCTATAGTAGTAGTAGACGTGTCTTTAAAATTAGTTAAAATTTCTTCTGAGATAGTTGTGAACTCATCTATAATGTTTAAAGATTTTTCGTTTTGAGCTGATGTTAATTCAGTCAAATTCGTTAAAATTGTATCCGAAGTAGCCTCTAAATTATTACCTATAGTTTGCATTGAATTTTCTGCAGAAGTTGTAAAGTTTTCAAGTATATTAGCTGTTGTTGTTGATAAATTGAGTGTAATTTCTTCTGTTTTACTAGATAAAGTGTCAGAAACTTCGGTTATACTGGCTTGAAGGTTAGTTCCTAATTTACCAAAATCGTCAAAAACAGTTTTAAAGTTAGTTTGTAACTCTGAGTACACACCTTCTTGAGCTTGTAAGTTCTCAGACAGATTACCTAAAATCTCATTAGAAGTTTTTTCTAACCCATCCGTATAATTAGTAAGAATCTCTTCGATTTTTGGAAGTGCTTCTTTCGCCTGATTGCTTACATCTGCAAAAGCTTGTAAATGGTTTTCTATATCATTAATTTGAGCTTGAATAGCTTCTAAAACCTTAGACAATCCAGAGACTGTTTCAGGAATTGTTTCAGCACTTTCTTTAATTTTAGTCAGTGAGCTTTCAGCTTCCCCTATACCTTCAATTGCAGTATTCATAGAGGTTCTCATGTGTTCCATGTCTTTTTTATTATTTTCTTGCCACTCTAATAATTTACCAACTGCATCGTTTAACCTTTTAAAGTTTTCTCCAAATTGTTCAGTTAAATTTTTATTAAAATCTGCAATAGCTGCTTTTAATGCCTCAATAAAAGCTGTTGTATTCGCTTCAGCAACTGTTTTTGCAAAATCATTTAAATCAGTACGCATTAACTTCATTTGAGTATTAAGGCTACTATCTGCGTCCCCACTTATTGCGTTAATTAGATTTTTGTTTTGTTTTTCAGCTTCCTTTCTTGAGAATTGAAGCTCTGTTAAAATTTCTTCAGCACCTATACCATCTGGGGAATTTTCATCATTTTTTCCAGATTGGGCTAATTTCACTACAATGCCGGTCAACAATCCAAAAATCGAGGTTACAAACGCTACTTTTAAACCACCTATTATAAGTGTCATTGAGCCTTCCATATTATTAGCGTCAAAATTTAATAAGGCTATAAAAACACCTACAAAAGTTCCTAAAATACCTATTGAGGGTAGGACAGTAGTCGCACCAGAAGAGAAAAGTTTTCCATAATAGGTTTTTGGAAAAAATAAAACTAATACAAATATACCTAGTATTATTAAAATAAACCCTAAGGAAATATTGTTTCCAATAACGGAATTGATTGCCGTTGATACAAGATCACCAAATTCCATTTCTTTTTGCATTGGTGTTTGTTGAAACTTAGATAGTAGGTCACTCTCTATAGCCATAGTACCCCCAGAAAAAATATCTTTTTTAAGTTAACAATTTTTTTAAAAATAAAGCAAATTCAATAGAACAAATACAATGCAATTACACCAAATACTGTCATTAACAATTTTTATGTATAAGAGCTATTGACATTCAGCTTTTTATGCTTTACACCATTTACTGTGAATAACAAAAAGAGTGTAATTATATGTCTAGCCTACTACAAAATAAAAATTTTAAAGGGTCTTTAAATGCTTTTATCAAGAAAATCAAAGAGTGTAATAACCACTATGATATTCAAGATGATAAAATTACAGAAAGATTAGTTAGATACTACATTACACAATCAATCATTCCACGTCCTAATAGAGATGGTAAAGAATTTTTCTATATGTATGAGCATTTATTAAAATTTCTTTATGCTAGGAAGCAAATAATAGACGGGTGGCCAATAAGTAAATTGAAGGAAATGATGAAATTTGAAGAGAATCAATATTTTGAAGATTTTTTTAAATCTAATTTTAAAACGGATAAAAATATTGATTCAATGTCATTAATTAAATCTTTCAAATCTGAAAGTTTTACCTTAAGTGATAAAAAATTAGGCCAAAGTTCTAACCCGATTAAGTATCAAGAAAGAAAAGATATTCCTAACTTAAAAGAAGCTCTATTTGCTATTGATTCAGACTTAGGAAATGTTGTGAAACAAGAATTTACAACTTTACAATTATCTAGCTGGTTAGTTCTTCTTATTGAAAACCATAAACTATCTGGAATGACTTACGAACAATCAAAAAAAATTGGAGATGCAATTAGTGCAGCTCTTATAGAAAGGAAACCAATGACATCACAAGAATTACAAAAGGAATTTTCTCAGTATAAAGAAAATGAGCAATTAAAACACAACATAGAAAAATTATCTCGAGAAAATGAATACTTAAAACACAGAGCAGAAGAGGAAAAACAGGATAAATATGAATCTGAACAAATAAAAACTACTGCAATTCAAAAATTAAAAAGTCATTTAGAAGATTTTCAAAATAAATCAATGCAATGGTCTGAAAAAAGTCATTTAACTTCTGATCAATTTTACAATAATTTAAAAGATTTTAAGTCGAAATTAGATAGCATTAATCCAGAAAATTTTGAAAAAAAAATGAACGACTTAATTATGAATTTTGAGAAAAGCAATCAAATGATCTCAATTGAACAAAAAGAAAAGTTTATTCAAAATCAAGATGAATTGAAAATATTACACGGGGAGTTAGATCGAATAACTTCAATATTAACAAAGTAATTGTCTAAAAAAAAAGAATTTAAATTCAGAAAAAGCTAATTCTGACAACAATCTAACTATACCTAAGAAAGGAAAATATCATGACAATAAACCTCAAGCTAACACCGCAAAGAAATGCTTTATTAAAAGGATTTGATAATGAGTTTTATGCTTTATTACAATTAATTGATAATAATGAAAATCAAGAAAACAGTAGTAAGAAAAACTTAAACTTGTCTATTGTTCTAGATAAATCAGCGTCTATGTCTGGACAGCCATTTGAAGAAGCTAAAAAAGCTGCCATTATGATCATCCAAAAGTTGAGACCTAGTGATAGTGTCTCTGTTGTAGCTTATGACGATAATGTTGATCTAGTTGTACCTTCAATTGAATGCGTGGATAAAATTAGCATAATAAGAGCTATTAATAGCATTCAAGTTGCAGGGGCTACAAATCTTCATGGAGGCTGGTTGATGGGTGCTGAACAAGTTGCACTCAAAAAATCTAATAAAAGTATTAATAGGGTGCTTCTTTTGTCAGACGGCAACGCTAATACAGGTTTAATGTCCCCTGTAGATATTAGTAGGCAATGTTCCCAATTATCTGAAACCGGTATAACAACTTCAACATATGGATTAGGACATGATTTCAACGAAGACTTGATGGTTAAGATTGCTAATTCTGGCCTTGGACATAGTTATTACGGTCAAACATCTCAAGATTTAATGGATCCCTTTAATGAAGAGTTTCAAACATTAATTAATACAGTTGCCACTGAAATAAAGGTTAAAGAAGAATATCCTAATTATATAAACGTTCAGCTTATGAATAATTATCAAAGAACTGACGACGTGTTCAGGTTACCAGATTTGGCTGAAGGCGGAGAAGGATGGGCTTTATTCAAAATTAATATCAATCAAAGCAATATTTCTGATCAAAAAATTGAAGTGTTAAGATGCAATATTTCTTATAGAGACACAGAAGGTAATATTAAAAATAAAGGACCTGTTAAAATCATTATAGAACCTGTAAATGCTAATGCTTTTGAGATGGTAGATGAAGACAAGAAAGTAAGGTTAAGAATATCTGAAATCTTAGTTGCTAAAATTCAAGAAAGAGCAAGAGTGGCAGCGCAGCAAGGAGACTGGAATACTGTTACGCATTTGTTAGAGGAAGCTAAGAAAGAAGCAAACGGTAATGAATGGCTGAATTCTGTAATAAACAGCATTGAGGTTTACGCACAAAATAAACAACAACAACAGTTTACTAAAGAGGCCATGTATAGTTCTGAAAAAATGCAGAAACGTATGGTTAGTAACGACGAATTAAACATGAGTTATAATTATGATATTGAAAATGAAAAAGCAGCATATTTAAGAAGAAAAATTGAGCGTGGTAAAAGGTTTTAAAAAAATAAATAAATACAAAATTATAAATTAAAGGAGACTAAAATGAGTGATAATTGTCCAAAATGTGGTTTTGAGCTTAAAG
>Ga0115004_10004312_pt1 | contig 11367 bp, 12 predicted proteins | sample ArcticOcean_MG_C_10_FD_88737 | JGI IMG/M metagenome (GOLD analysis project Ga0115004, IMG submission 88737) | Marine microbial communities from western Arctic Ocean - ArcticOcean_MG_CB11_90 | ecosystem: Environmental > Aquatic > Marine > Oceanic | place: Arctic Ocean: Canada Basin | collected...
AAAGTAGCAACAAAAATTAATGCAGCAATAAATAGTTTTTTCATTATTTCCCTTATTGGTTGTTAACAATTTATAAAAAACCAATTAAATTACGATTAATCAAATAATTCAATGGATAAATTATCTTATTTTATGAAGCAAAAAGACAGAACTTATGACTATTATACCCCCAATAAAGAATAATATTGATGGAACTTCACCAAATATTAAAAAGGTTAGACCTATTCCAAAAACAGGAAACAAAGAATATGAAGGAAAAATTTGTCCAACAGTATAAAATTTATATAGGTAAAACATTAGTAAATGAGCACCCAAAGAAACTACAATAGCCTGATATGAAATTAACAACCAAGAATTTAACTTTATTGACGTAATGTTTAAAATGGTATCACCCTCAATAAAATGAGAAACAGCTAATAAAATTGTAAAACCAAATAAACCTGTAAATGCATTTGTTAAACTAATATCTAAATTTCGTAACCGTCTAGAATAGACTTGAGCTAAAGCAAAAAATAATGCCATAAGAGTTGCATAAAATAATCCTAAAAAATTATTTACTAATTTTGGATCAAAAAATATTATCATAACTCCAATAAATGCACTAAATATTAATAACCATTTTTTTAAATTTATATTTTCACCTAGCATAAAAGCACTGGCAAGAATTCCAAAAGGTATAGCTAATTGTGAGCCTACAATAACTGGAGATATAATTGTAGAATGGTAAAGAGCCAAAGTCATAAATACATAAACCATAACACCCATAGAAATTGAAAAGGCTATTAAAGATGGGATATATTTTTTTTCAGGAATTCTAAATTTCCAAAAAGGTATTAGTAAAATTAATACAATTCCCATTCTAAGTGATGCCATAAGAATTGGGGGAACTGAATCATTCAGTGCTAATTTTGTAACAGGAAAAGCACTGCCGTAGGCTATTGCAATAAAAAGTAAAATTAATAAATGTTTTAAAGGCAATTAATTATTTCATAATGTTTTTAATTTTTATTTAATGACATATCTAGGATACACGATTCCAGCTTGGAATGTTATGGAAATTTACGAACATGACTCAAAACTTTAAAAAATAATTTAATTTGAAGATGACGCATCATATTTGTGTAATAGATCAACCCTTGCATTAAATTAATATTTATATAGATTGTTCAATTATTGAACTTATAATTAAATATTGACATGCAATATATTGGAATAATAAATTTAGAAATGAGCAATCTTGGTTCTATAAAAAATGTAATTTTACACCTTGGAAAAAAAGCTGAATTGATTAATGATTTTTCTAATTTAAATAAATTTACTCATTTAATTTATCCTGGAATAGGATCTTTTGCAGAAGCTTCAAAAATAATTAAAAAAAAAAAATTAAAAAAAAATTGATTAACTTTTTAGAAAAAGGGAGTAAACTTTTTGGTATTTGCTTAGAAATGCAATTAATGTTTGAAAGCAGTGAAGAACATGGAAAATCAAGTGGGCTAGGGTTATTTAAAGGCAAAGTTATTAAATTTGGAATTGGAAGAACAACCTATGATGCCTCACAAGAAATTAGAAATAATCATATAACTAGAGATGGGGCAAAAGTGCTAGCTCATAGATTTGAGGGTGAATTTCCAGATAAATATTTTAGTGAAGTTATAGAATATTTAAAAATTAAAGAAAAAACTTTTTTTAAATGGTGTGATGATTTTAGGTCACCTCATCTTTGGATTAAGAAAAAAAGAAAATGGAAATTAAGACATAACGTAAATAAAACTGGTGAAGATGACTAAAAAGAAGAAATGTTTAGGTTTTATCTACAATGCAAAAATAACCACTCATCTTAAAAACGTGTTATCAAATAATATTCACAATATAAATAATATAGCCAGTTGTTTCGAGGAAATTTATATTTTAAATTTAAATAATTTTAATTGGTTCACGAAAAAAAAACATGGTTTTGAAAAAATATTTAGAGATTTTAGCTTTAATAAAAAAATCAAATTTTATAATCCAAAAAACTCAGTAGAACTAGATTCTTTTTTTAAAGATAAAGATTTTCATGGAATTATAACACTTGGAAAAACAGTTAACGAGCTACCAATTCATCTTCTATTAAAAAAACATAACGTTAAATTTTTTCAAATATCTAATTTTGGAAACAAACAGATAGGTGAACTTCCATCAAAGAAATCTTTTTTGAGGGGTTATTTTAATATTATTTGGAGAGTATTTATGCATAAATTATTTATAATACTTAAAGTATTTGGTGTTATTCCTAAAATTGAAATAAGATTTACTAGTAATAAAATTTGGACAAACTTATCTAAAAAGAAACAATCAATTTACAATAAAATAATTAGATTTTTCAAGATTAGTTATGCTAAGAAAGTAATTATAATTAATAGTCGGGCATATGACCTTTTAAATAAAAATAAATTTATTAAAAATGAAAAATATATAATTTTACTAGATGAGATGTTCAACAATGAACAATATTTAAGATTAGGAACTTATACAGACAAAAAAATAATAAAGATTCATTATGAAAATTTAATAAAAAAATTAAAAATTATATCCAAATATTATAAAAAAAAAGTTATTATATGCATACACCCTAGTGATAACTTAAAAGAAAAAAAGAATATATTTTCAGATTTTATAGTTAAACAATATCAAACTAAAAAATATGTTTATCAATCAAAGTTAGTACTTTTTTTTGAGTCTAGTGCAATTATTGATGCGATCATACTTAAAAAAAAGATTATGACAATTTTATCAAATGCCCTAGACACAAATCAAACTGCTAATAACATGCATTATGTTAATGAAATAGATATCCCATTTCTTAATGTTGATGAAGATTTAACTTTCGATAAAGATACAATTAATAAATATAAATATGATAAAAAAAAAATTAATAAGTCATATAATTCTTATATAAATAAATATATAGCACCTGACAATTCTAATATTCAAGGGTATGTGAAAATATCCAATATTATAAAAAAAAACTTTTTTTTAAGAAAGTAGTCACATTAATTAACTTAAGAGTGTAGAGACAATCTTATAGTCAAGCTCAGTATCAATATCAATTGACCTTTCCTCAGGCATTATATGAACTGAGGTTTTTTTGTTAAATACTGTATTTGATTTTAATAGGAAATTTCTTTTCCATATGTATATTGAAGCGTTCATATCATAGACAACAGGAGCTTGCTGTCTACTGGTTAAGTTTTTCATTAGACTCTTAACTGGCTGAATTTTATTATTTTTAAATTCTACAGCATTAAAATAGGGGTTTCTTCTTGAAGCAGTAACAGTAAATAAATTATTACTGTCATTAAAAATCATTTTCTTTAAAGCATCTTTTATATCTGAAATTTTTCGTAATGGTGATGTGGCATCTAGATCAATAATAAAATCAAAAGTTGTGTTATATTTTTTTTCCATTTCAATTAAACAATGTCTTACTACTGGAATTTTTGGACTAGAGTCACGAGCTAGTTTTTTTGGTCGCATAATTAAATCGTTAATACCATTTTTTTTTACAATATCTAAAATTTTTTTACTATCACTTGATACGGTTATACATTTGAAAATTTTGGAATTAATTGCTTGGTCAATAGTATGACAGACTAATGGTTTATTCTTAATTTTTTTAATATTTTTATTTTTTACACCCTTAGATCCTCCTCTAACACATATTGTGCATAGAATATTCATGCTCTAAGTTCTCGTATTTTTTCAACTAATTTTAGCACCCTAAGCCCAGATTTTAAATTTGGTAATTTAATATCTTTATTATCTATAATAGATTTAATCATATCTTCAAAAGTTTTAGAATATTTTTTTTCATTCCATAATTTTGTGTGTTGTTTTTCTTTTTTTATAAAAGTAATCTTTTTATTTATTAAGTCTGCTTTAAAGTTTAATCTATCCCCATTAATAGAAATATATCTAGATTCTATTTTTGAATAATAATTTAAGCGTATTGTAAATTGTTTTACATTTTTCGTATTTCCTATTAATAATAGATTATCATCAGTATTAATTTTAAGATTTGAAATTTTGTTATTAATTACAAATTTAATTTTAAGATCACCAAAAATCCAATTTATATAATCCAGTTCATGACTTAAATCTAGCAACACTCCTCCACCTAGTTTTTTTTTGGCACTAGAAGTTTTTGAATAATCTCTATTTCTCCAGCTGGGTAGATATGAGTTACATGCTACCTCAGCTGACCATATCTTTTGATTTTTGATCATCTTTTTTAAGCTTTGCATTAGGGGATCATATCTTAAATTATATCCTACATAAATTTTGTTATTTTCCTTTATTTTTATGAATTTATGAAACAAGGGTTTTTCAACCATAATAACTTTATTTTTAAAAATATTATTCACAAAGGATAAATTTTTATAATGAGAGCTTGTAGCAGAACAGATAAAAATTATATCTGGGTTATATTCTTTAAGTTTTTTAACCTGTTTATATAAATTATTTGGTACATCTTGTGATGTATAATGTTTTATTATAACTTGTCCTTTATATTTACTTAATATTTTACAATATTTTTGGGTCATGTTTCCATAGCCCATAAATAAAATTTTTTTCACGAAAAAAAGCTTACTGTTTTTTTAAATTCATCCCACTGACCCACATCAAGCCATTTATTTTCATGTACAGTAAACAAACCAATTTTGTATTTTTTTTTCTGAAGAATCTTAATTAAATCAGTAAAATGAAAAATCTTGTTTTTTGGAATGAAGTCAATCACCTCATTGTTAACTAAATATAAACCTGCATTGACTAAAAAATCAAATTTTGGTTTTTCATCAATTTTCTTTAAATCTCCATTTTCTGCAACACGACATACTCCATATGGAATTCTATGAACTTTAGATGAGGCTAGTAAAGTAACATCATAATCATTTTTAATATGGTACTTGTACATCTCGCCTAGATTGACATCTGAAATAGTATCACAGTTAGTAATAAAAATATTTTTACCCTCTTTTTTACCTACTTTTGATAAACTGCCGATTGTTCCTAATGGTTTATTTTCAGTGATAAATTTTAATTTATACTTGGGTTTCAATTCCTTAAAATATGCTTTTAAAATTTCAGATTTATAATTTATAGATATGAAAAATTTATTTATTCCGTAATTAGTAAAACCAGTAATAATACGTTCGATTACTGTTTTTTTTTTAATTGGTATTAACGGTTTGGGTAGGACGTCAGTGAATGGTTGAAGTCTGGTACCTTTTCCTCCAGCCATTATTATGCAGGGCACATTATTTAAAATATTATTTTTCTTGGTTATCTTTATTTGTTTTTTGGATAACGACGTTAAGGTGATAATCTTTATCACTTTTTTAAAATTATCGATGATGGGTATAATAGTATAATTATTTTTATACATTAAGTTATTTAAATGCTGTTTTGAGTATTTTCCTTCAACAAGATATTTAGGGTTTTTATTGAATATATTTTTTATATTCTTATTTAAATTAACATTGTTTAAAATAGCTTTTCTAATATCACCATCACTTACTGAGCCTATTAATTTATCATTCTTATCTATTACAACTAAAGCTTTTGCCCCATTTTTTTTTATGAGTTGTAGTGCTTTCTTGATACTAATATCTAATGTTGTTTTTAAATTTTTCATAACTTATTTAAAATCAACTATATCAATTTTATTTTCAATTAATTCTTTTCTTGCAGTGTTAAGTCCAGAACCTAAAAAATTAAAAAGGTTAGCCGTTATTGCTCCTGAAACTTTTATGTTTTTTAAAATATTAGAAAAATGCTCAGGTTTTCCAGCCCCACCCATTAGTAGAATAGGCTTAGAATAATCATCTTTGATGTATTTCAAAATTTCAATATCTAATCCAGCTCCATTTCCATCGTTATCAATAGAATTCAAAATTATTTCCCCACAATTCAAGTTTTCCATATCCTTTAAATGTTTAGCAAAATTTATTTCTTGAAATTTAGTTCCACAATCAGAATACAGTTCGACTTTATTATCAGTTTTTTTGTAGTCAAGCATAATACTTATTGCTTGTGAACCATAGATATCAGCAATTTCATTAATACTATCTTTATTTTCATAACAAGCAGTATTTATTGAAATTTTATCAGCACCACTTTCAAAGAATTTTTTTGCGATATTTAAATGATTGATTCCACCACCTAACACTATGGGTATGAAGATATTCTTCCTTAAATTCTCAACATTCTTAAAATAATTATTAAAATCATCATTTGTTGGGTTTTTTTTTACCAAAACTATCATCAATTCATCAATGTAGTTAGTAGTTGAGCCAAATCCAAAGTTTTTAATTAACCAATTTAAGTCACCAACTTTTTGAAGTCTAAAATTTCTACTAAGATAAAAAAAATTATCCTTAAAGTATAGGCAATAAATTATTCTTTTATAATATAACATAAAAGTTTTGGTAATTTGATATCGTTCAACAATTGAACAATACATTGCATATTATAAATGTGTTTACAAGACAAATTAATCATATATATTGTTCAAAAATTGAACGTATAATTATTTATCATGACAGACTATTTGAACAATTTTAATCTTTCAGGAAAAACAGTATTTATTATAGGTAGCAACGGTTTAATTGGTAGTGAAATTGTTAAATCATGCCTAGACGCAGGTGCCAAAATTATCTGTCTGGATATTAAAAAAAATAAAACAGTATACAAAAATAGTAAAAAAATATTCTTTGAAAAGTTTAATGTAGAAGATTTAGATAAAGTGGAATTTTTTCTTTTAAAAATTGTAAAAAAATATGGTCCACCAAATTGTCTAGTTAATGCAAGCTATCCAAAAACTAAAGACTGGCCCAAAAATTCCTATAAAAAAATCACTTTAAAAAGTTTCAAAAAGAATGTGTTAATTCATATGAATAGTTATATTTGGATCGCAAAAATTATTGCAGATTTAATGGTAAAGAAAAAAGTAAAAAATGCTTCAATCGTTCAATTGTCATCAATTTATGGAATTTTAGGTCAGGATGGAGAGTTATATAAAAATACAAAAATGAGTGAAAGTATGTCTTACGCTGCGATAAAAGGGGGAATAAATAATTCTATTAGGTCTATGGCTGCTTATTATGGAAAGTATAATATAAGAGTTAACAGTATCTGTGCGGGTGGAGTTTACGATTTACAAAACCCAATCTTTGTAAAAAGATATAATAAAAAAACTCCGCTAAGGAGAATGGCAAACCCAAATGAAATAGCGACCAGTTCACTTTTTCTTCTTTCTAATGCATCTTCCTACATTACTGGTACAAATTTAATAGTTGATGGTGGATTTAGTATTTTATAATTCTAACTCTTAAATTATGAAAAAAAAAATTCTTTTTTTTACAGGTAGTAGGGCAGATTATGGTATTTTAAAACCTTTAATTCAAAATGTTAAAAATAAAAATTATGCTAATGTGAAATTAGCTGCATCTGCTCAGCATTTTTCTAAGACATTTGGTTATACTTACAAACAAATTAAAAGAGATGGATTTAATATTGATTTTAAATCAAAAATAAAATTTGAAGCTACAGATATGGCTAAAATAATTTATTATTTATCAGACTCTTTGAAAGAATATTATAAAATAATAGAAAAAACAAAACCTTCCTTAGTAGTAATTTTAGGAGATAGATATGAGGTCTTTTGTTTTACACTGATAGCTTATCTATCAGGCATTCCTGTAGCTCACCTTCATGGTGGAGAATTGACATACGGGTCTTTTGATGATGGCTTAAGACACGCCATCAGCAAACTATCAGATTATCATTTTGTATCACACGAAACATATAAAAAAAGAGTAATTCAACTTGGTGAAAATCCAAAAAGAGTTTTTAACGTAGGTGCTTTAGCTATGGATAATATCTATAATTCAGAATTATATAATAAAAATTTTCTTTTTAAAAAATTTAATATTTCAACCACAAAAAAAATAGCACTAGTAACTTTTCATCCAGTGACTAAAAATAATACTAATTATGAAGATCAAATAACAACGTTTTTAAATGCATTAAAAAAAGTAGATGAATATTATTATGTATTTACATACAATAACTCAGACCCACGTGGAAAAAATTTTATTAAAAGTATTAATAATTTTGCTAAAAATAATAATAATTGTAAAATATTTAAAACAATGGGAACAAAAATTTATCTAAGCTTTATTAAAAACGCCAGTGTAGTGGTAGGCAACTCCTCTAGCGGTATATATGAAGCACCTGCTCTAAAAACAATTACTTTAAACATTGGAAACAGACAAGATGGAAGAATATTTGGTAATAGTATTATTAACTCAAAAATTAATACCAAGGAAATTATAAGCAAATTAAGAAAAATTTATAAAAAACAATTTAAAGTTAATTATAAAAATATTTATTTTAAAAAAAATATAGCTGAAAATATATCTTCTAAAATTAAAAAAATATTAAACGGTGATATTAAAACAACCAAAAATATGAAAAGATTTTATGACATTAAATTTTAAGAGTAAAAAAACATATATTATAGCAGAGGCAGGAATAAATCATAATGGCAATATGAATTTAGCTAGAAAACTTGTTTTAGCTGCAAAAAAAGCTGGAGCCGACGCTGTGAAATTTCAGACATTTACCACAAGTTCTGTAGTTACTAAATTTGCTGAACAAGCTCCATATCAAATTAAAAATATGAAAAAAAAAGAAAAACAATTTGATATGTTGAAAAAATATGAATTAATAAATAAAGATTTTTTTGCTCTTAAGGCCTATTGTCAAAAAATTAAAATTGATTTTATCTCTTCTGTTTTCGATGAACATGGCGTTAGTTTTTTGTTAAATAAAATTGGTTCTAAAGTTATTAAACTACCTTCAGGAGAAATTAATAATTTATTGATATTAAAAAAATTGAAATTATCTAATTATAAAATTTTAATTTCAACAGGTATGAGTAATTATCAAGATATAATAAATGCAATAAACACAATCGCAAAGAAACAAATTTATAAGTTAAGAAATCAAAAACCATTAATTATAAATAAAGAACATTTTAAGAAAGTAAAAAAAAATATTTGTATAATGCATTGTGTGACTGATTACCCAGTAAGTAAAGACCAAGCAAATTTAAAGTGTATAGATAATATTAAAAATGATTTTAATTTAATAACTGGATATTCTGACCACACACTTGGAATACTTGCTGCTACTATTGCGGTTACAAAAGGTGCAACAGTTATTGAAAAACACTTAACACTAAATAAAAAAATGCAAGGACCAGATCATTTAGCTTCTTTAGAGCCCAAAGAATTCTTAAGAATGGTTGAAAACATAAGAGAATTTGAATTGATGAATGGAAATGGGGAAAAAAAATTGCAGGAATGTGAAATACGCAATTTAAAGGTTGCTCGAAAAAGCATAATTGCAAAAATTGCAATTAATAAAAATGAAATTTTTACATTCAAAAACCTGACTGTTAAAAGACCAGGAACTGGATTAAACCCATTTATGATTGAAAAACTTATTAATAAAAAATCTAAAAAAAAATATTATGCTGATCAGATAATTGAAAAACAATAAAAATAGTATAATTAGATACGAGATAGATAATACAAGAAGAGAAATTAATAAAATATAAATTTATGAAAAAAACTGCATTATTTGAGTATATTTTCGATAGTTTAAAAAATAAAAAGATACCAAGAGTAGATCTTCATGTGCATACGAATTGGACAGACGGAGAGCACACAGTAAAACAAATGCACGAGAATGCGTGTGAAAAATTACTAACACACATTTTTTTTAGTGAACACTCAAGAAAAGAAAGTGGACCCTGGTTTAAAAAATTTATTGAAGAAGTAAACTCTTTATCAAAAGATAAGTGTGAAGCAATGTGTGGTACGGAGGTAAAAATTTTAAATTTCGAGGGTGATTTAGACATAACTGAAGAATTTTATAAAATAAGTGATTTAATAATGGCAAGTGTACATAGATTTCCTGGTGAAACATCTGAAGATTTTAAAAAAAACGATGCATACTCAGAAGATAATGTTATTAAAATGGAATTTGATTTAATGATGGCAGCACTAGAAAATCCAAAAGTAGACATACTCGGACATCCATTTGGTATGTCAATAAAGAGATTTGGATTTGACCCAAGTCAAAAATTATTTGATGAGGTTATAAAAAAGTGTAATAAAAAAGATAAAGTTTTTGAAGTTAATTTCAGATACCATAAGAACCCAAAACTATTAATAAGCAAATGTATCGAGCATAATACAAAAATTTCTTTAGGATCAAATGCACATTCAAAAGATGAATTAGGTAAAATAATAGAAAATATTTAATTATGAAGAAAATTAATGTAATGGTAACTGGAGCTGGAAGTGGAGTAGGACAATCAATAGTTAAAGCATTAAAAATAAGTAAATTAAATTTAAATATAATATCAGCTGATATTAATGAATTAAATGCTGGGCTTTACAGGACAAAAAAAAGTTTAATAATTCCAAAAATTGAAAAAAAAAATTCATTACAATTAATTATTGGTATCCTCAAAAAGAATAAAATACATATTTTATTCATTGGATCTGAAATTGAAATAGATTTTTTTTCAAATCACAGAGATTTTATTTACAGCCGAACAGGAACGGACATAAGTGTAACAAATGCAAATGTAGTTAAAATTGCAAATGATAAATTTCAAACAATCAAATTTTTTAAAAAACATAAAATCAAGTACCCCAAATCTTTTATTGTAGATTCTAAAAAAGAATTGAACACCCTATATTCAAAAATGAAAAAACCATTTATTTTAAAAAGTCGTTTTGGAACTTCAGCAAGAAGTGTACATTTAATTAAAGATAAAAAGGACTTTGGTAACAAAGTGCCTCTAGTTGAAAAACCAATGATACAAGAATATTTAGGAAAAAAAAATTCCTTTTTTGATGAAGAGTTTACTTGCAGTATTTTTACAGATAAAAAAAAAAATTTGATTGGACCCTTTACATCTCAAAGAATCTTAAAACACGGAACATCGTGGATTTTAAAAACTTTTAGAAATAAAGTGTTAAAAGATTTAGTAATAAAAATTTCAAGAAAAATTAATAATGTAGGAACTATTAATATTCAATTTAAAAAACATAAAGGTAATTTTATACCTTTTGAAATTAATTCTAGATTCTCTGGAACCACATGTATTAGAGCGGCAATGGGTTTTAATGAACCAGAATTATATATAAAAAGCTTTTATTTAAAAAAAGATATTGTGAATAAGAAAATTTTAGACGGCTTTGTATTTCGATATGTCGAAGAAATATTTTTAAAAAGTAACAAAATTTC
>Ga0115004_10004314_pt1 | contig 11367 bp, 13 predicted proteins | sample ArcticOcean_MG_C_10_FD_88737 | JGI IMG/M metagenome (GOLD analysis project Ga0115004, IMG submission 88737) | Marine microbial communities from western Arctic Ocean - ArcticOcean_MG_CB11_90 | ecosystem: Environmental > Aquatic > Marine > Oceanic | place: Arctic Ocean: Canada Basin | collected...
AAAAAACAAGATTTATCTTTCTTTGTCAGATGAAAAAAAATATGCATTAGCCATGGTAGTAATCAGCAGTTAATGAAAAAAAATTTATTTAATTCAATAATTGAAAACATTAAGACAATTTTTTATGCATTAATTATTGCAGTAATTATAAGGTCTTTATTCTTTCAACCATTTTATATCCCATCTTCGTCGATGGAACCCACACTTTTAATTGGGGACCGTATATTTGTAAAAAAATACAGCTACGGATATAGCAAACATTCTTTTCCATTTAGTCCTCCTTTTTTTTCAAACAGAATATTTAATAAAACACCAAATTACGGAGATTTAGTTGTGTTTAAAACACCCGTAGATAACAGAACCGATTATATTAAGAGGTTAATAGGATTACCTGGTGACACTGTTCAATTTAAAAATGGTAAATTATTTTTAAATAAAGTTGAAATCCCAAGAACTAAAGTAGATAAAAAATACAAAATAAGATGTGGATCTTTATCTGGAGAAGTTAGTGCATTTACAGAAACTTTACCCAACGGAAAAAATTATATTGCCGTATATAATAAAATCGGATCTTTGCAAAATACAGATGAGTATAAAATTCCGTCGGAACATTTCTTTTTTTTAGGAGATAATCGTGACTGTTCAAAAGATAGCAGGTATCTTTCCAGTGTTGGTTATGTTTCAAAAGAAAATTTAGTGGGTAATGCAACTTTAATTTTTTTTTCTAATGATACAATTTCTGGAAGTATTTTGAAATTTTGGAATTGGGATGAGTCTTTAAGAATAAAGAGATCTTTTAATTTATTAAAATGACAGATCTTTTAAATAAATTAGAGCAAAAGATTAATATAAAGTTTAAAGATCAAAAGCTATTAGCTAAAAGCTTAATCCACAAAAGCCATGATAACACATATAATAATGAGAAATTAGAATTTTTAGGAGATAGAGTATTAGGGTTAGTTTTTGCTAAAAAGTTATTAAAAATTTACCCAAACGATAAAGAAGGAACAATTGATAAAAAATTTGCCAATTTAGTGAATAAAAAAACATGTCTTCTTGTCGCTAAAAAACTTGAATTAAAAAAATTCATTATAACTGGTGGATCCTATAAAGGACTAAGTAGATCCGATGATAAAATTGTTAGCGATGGGCTAGAAGCATTATTAGGAGCAATATTTTTAGACCAAGGAATGAGTATTGCTGAAAAGTTTATTTTAAAATCTTGGGGTGAATTTTTAGAAAATTCTGTCGTTCTTTTGATAGATTCTAAAACCCAATTACAAGAATACAGTTTAAAAAAATTTAAAACATTACCTATCTATACAATCCAAAGACAATCAGGTCCTTTGCATAGTCCAGTGTTCAAAGTTGAAGTAAAAATAGAAAATTCAAAAAAATATTATGCACTTGGCACTTCTAAAAAAGATGCTCAACAAAATGCAGCAAAAAAATTACTAACAGATTTAAATATTTAATTATGAATTGGCAAGACGAGGGTTTTTTGCTTTCAAAAATAAAATTTAGAGAAAATGCAAATATAATTAATGTATTTAGTCATTCACGGGGTAAAGTGAGTGGTATTGTTTATGGTGGTACCTCAAGAAAAATTAGAAACTTTCTTCAAATATCGAATAAAATATTTATCATTTATTCATCAAAAGCAGAAAATAGGCTAGGGTATTTTAAAACAGAATTAGTAGAAGCAATTTCACCAAAGTACTTTAATGATAAAAGAAAAACAACTGCTCTTTTGGCCTCTACAGCCATACTTAATTTGTTGCTCCCTGAATCGCAGCCATATAAAAAACTATTTATATCTTTAGATAATTTGTTTAAGAATTTTAATCATAATGATTGGATAATTCATTATATTTATTGGGAGTTAATTTTGTTAAAAGAACTTGGATTTGATCCTTATCTTGAACAATTTTTTAACAATACTACTAACAATTCAAATAAAATAACAATTGAAATTGACAATCTTAAATATCAAGTTCCTATTTTTCTCCTTTCTAAAAAAAAAGCAGAAAACATAAACACAAACCAAATCACAACAGCATTAAGTTTTACAAGAAATATTTTAACGAATAAATTTTTTTTACCAAATAATTTACTGTTTCCAAAATCAAGAATAATATTGGAAAATTATTTTAATTGATTTGCCACATCTAAAGAAAAATAACTAACAATCGCATTTGATCCAGCACGTTTTAAAGAAATTAAACTTTCGAGAATTGCATCTTCACTTATAATACCTTTTTTAATACCACTTTTAATTAAAGAGTATTCTCCGGAAACTTGATAAGAAAAAATTGGTATTTTAAAATTATCTTTTACGGTTTTTATAATATCTAAATAGGGCAGCCCAGGTTTTACCATCACTATATCGGCTCCCTCTTTAACGTCCAATGCAACTTCTCTTATAGCTTCATTAGAATTTCTATAATCCATTTGATAAGTTTTTTTATTACCTTTTAAACTTTTCGATGAACCTACTGCATCTCTAAAGGGACCATAAAAATTCGAGGCATACTTAACAGCATAAGAAACAATTTGAGTGTCCTTAAAACCTTTTTTATCGAGTTCGGCTCTAATTTTTCCAATTCTGCCATCCATCATGTCTGAGGGAGCAATAATATCACATTCCATTTGTGCTTGTAGTAGAGCCTGCTTTACCAAAACATCTAAAGTTAAGTCGTTATCAATTTTATTATTATTTATTATTCCATCGTGTCCATGAGTTGTATATGGATCAAGTGCAACATCACACATTATCCCAATATCATTTTTAAATTCTTTTTTTAAAGACTTTAAAGACCTGCATATTAAATTATTTTTATTCAGTGCCTCTTTACCAGTTTTGTTTTTCTTATTTGAATTTGTATATGGAAAAAGTGCTATAAGTGGAATCTTTAACTTACAAGCTTTCTCAACAACAGATTTTAATTCATCTATAGAATAACGAAATATGTTTGGCATGGATGTAATAGCCTCTTTTCCCTTGATTCCATCCTTGACAAATAAAGGCAGGATTAAATCATTTGCAGACAGATTGTGTTCAGAAACTAATCTTCTGACCCAATTTGTCTTTCGATTTCGCCTCATTCTTAAATTAGGATATGTCCCGATATATTTCATAATATTTTATTATAAGCTTATATACTGAGACAAATATAATATTATTAGTTTATATAAAAGTAGTTTAATAAGTAATGACGAAATCAAATAAATGTTATTTTCAAAAATATGTATAGCTTCTGATCATGCCGGTTACGTTTTAAAAGAAAAAATTAAAGACTTCTTAATTAGTAGGCATGTTTCTCTAATAGATCTTGGCCCATTTTCAGTGGATTCAGTTGATTATCCTTATTATGCTAAAAAGATAGCAAAGAGGGTATCTTCAAAAAAAAGTGACGCAGGTATTTTAGTGTGTGGATCTGGAACAGGAATGGCAATTACAGCAAATAAATTTAAAGGCATTCGAGCAGCACAATGTTATAGTAAAAAAAGTACAATTCTTTCTAGGCAACATAATAATGCAAATATTATATGCTTAGGTTCAAGAATGATAAAAAAGAAAGAAGCTTTAAGTTTTATTGGTTTTTTTTTTAATACTAAATTTTTAAATGGGAGGCACCTTAAGAGAATTAATAAAATTTAAATTATGAGTAAAGAAATGTTAAAAAATTTTTTTAATAAAAGCCTTGCTGGCAGTGACTTAGAACTTCACGATTCTATTAGAAAAGAATACAATAGACAGATTAACCATATTGAACTTATTGCTTCCGAGAATATGGTATCAAGAGCAGTACTTGAAGCCCAAGGTTCAGTTTTAACAAATAAATATGCAGAAGGCTATTCCGGTAAAAGATATTACGGTGGTTGTGAATTTGTCGACATAGCAGAAAACCTAGCATTGGAAAGAGTAACAAAACTTTTTAATTGTAAATTTGCAAATGTACAACCTCACTCTGGGGCTCAAGCTAACGGCGCAGTGTATCTAGCTTTAATTAAACCTGGCGATACAATATTAGGAATGAGCTTAAATTCTGGTGGGCACTTAACTCATGGTGCTAAACCTGCTCAATCAGGCAAATGGTTTAACGCTGTGCATTATGATGTAGATAAAGAAACCGGATTGATCGACTATGATGAAGTTGAAAAACTCGCATTAGAAAATAAGCCAAAAATTATAATTGCAGGAGGTAGTGCGTATTCAAGAATTATTGATTTTAAAAAATTTAGACAAATAGCAGATAAAATAAACGCATATTTTTTAGTAGACATGGCTCATTTTTCTGGTCTTGTTGCCGGTGGTGTCTACCCAAATCCAGTTGATTATGCTGATGTTGTTACATCTACAACCCATAAAGTTTTACGAGGACCTCGGGGTGGTATAATTTTGACAAATCGAGAAGATTTAATTAAAAAATTTAATTCTGCAATATTTCCAGGTTTACAAGGAGGTCCATTGATGCACGTTATCGCAGCTAAAGCGGTTTGTTTTAAAGAAGCGTTAGATAAAAGTTTTGTAGACTATACAAAAAAAGTTATTGAAAATGCCAAAACACTTTCTGAAACTTTAATTAAAAATGACTTTAAGATTTTTTCAGGAGGAACAGATACGCATTTAATGCTTTTAGACTTAAGAAACTTTAAGTTAACTGGAAAACTTGCCATGGAAAGTTTGGGTAAAGCAAACATAACTTGTAATAAAAATTCGATTCCATTTGACACAGAAAGCCCGATGATAACTTCAGGTGTTAGACTTGGCACTCCAGCTTCAACAACGAGAGGGTTTGGTCAAAAAGAGTTTGTTTTAATCGGTCAATTAATTTCAAAAGTACTAAAAGAACTAGGAAAAAGTCCTGAAAACAATTCCCAGGTAGAAAATGAAGTCCAAAAAGAGGTAATTGATCTTTGTGCTTCTTTCCCTATATATAGTACTCAATAAATAAAAATTAACTATGCTTTGTCCATTTTGTAGAGAAAAAGATACATCTGTAGTCGACTCTCGTCCGACAGAGGATGGGACAGCTATAAGAAGAAGGCGTGTTTGTTTGTGTGGAGGCGGACAAAGATTTACTACATTTGAGCGAGTTCAATTTAGAGAATTAACTGTATTAAAAAAAAATGGTAGAAGATCACCATTTGATCGAGAAAAGTTAGCCAAATCATTATTTATGGCATTAAAAAAAAGACCTATTGACGACGCTACCACAGAAAAACTTGTAACAAAAATTTCAAGAGAGCTTGAAGAAATGGGACAATCTGAAATTCAATCGAGTGTAATTGGTAAAATAGTAATGGAACAACTAAAAGAACTAGATAAAATTGCCTATATAAGATTTGCCTCAGTATATACAAATTTTAAAGAAGTAAAAGAATTTGAAGAATATATTGAAAAATTAGATGGCAAAAAATAATAATAATTCAAATTCTAGAGATGTTAGATATATAAAACTTGCTTACGAGCAAGCATCCATAAACTTAGGTTCTACATCAACAAACCCATCAGTTGGTTGTATTGTTGTAAAAAATGATACTGTAATTTCATCAGGATACACCTCGATATACGGTAGACCTCATGCTGAATACAACGCTTTAAAAAAAAAAATAGATTATGAAAATTCAGACATATATGTGACTTTAGAACCCTGCAGTCACTATGGAAAAACACCACCTTGCACCAACACAATAATCAGTAAAAAAATTAAACGCGTTATATTTCCCGTTATTGATCCAGATCTGCGTTCTAAAGAAAAAGCTGAAAAAATATTTAAAAAAAAAAAAATTAACGTTAAAAAATTTATATTAAAAAAATTTGCTAACAATTTTTATCAAAGCTATTTTTTACAATCATCAAACAACTTACCTTTTATAGATGCGAAACTGGCGATTTCAAAAGATTTTTTTTCAATAAACAGTAAAAAAAAATGGATTACAAATTTTAAGTCTAGAAGAATAGGAAATTTTTTAAGATCTAAATACGATTGTCTTCTAACAACATCAAAAACTATCAATGATGATAATCCATTATTAGATTGTAGAATTGAAGGTTTGGAAAAAAAAACACCAAACTTAATTATTATTGACCGTTTCCTTAGCGTAAAAATGACTTCTAAAATTTTTAAAAAAAAAAATAGAAGAATTTATATTTTTACAACAGTAAAAAACAAACAAAAAGAAAAATTTCTTAAAAAAAAAAACGTTAAAATTATAAAATTTATTCAAAGTGACAATACAGTTTTTGATCTAAAAAATATGTTTTATAGATTAAAAAAACTAGGTTTTAATAGAATTTTAATTGAAAGCGGAACTACATTTTTGAATCAAATTCTAGAAAACCACATGATTAAAAACTTTTATTTATTTAAATCTTCTACAAACCTTAGTTCTAAAGGTTCTAACAATACAGACTCTTTTTATGTTAAAAAGCTAAATATTTCTATGAAAAATAAAGTTCAGGTAAATCTTAATGCTGATAGTTTATACAAGGTAAAAATATAATGTTTAATGGAATTATATATAACACAGGTGTAGTTGAGCGTTTAGCAAATTTGAAGAACTCTTTAGAGATTGTTTTAAAGACAAAATTAAAGTTCAATAAATCTGAGATCGGCAGTTCATTATGTTGCAACGGGACATGTTTAACAATCACTAAAATAAAAAAAAATTTAGTTTCTTTTTACCTGTCTAAAGAAACTTTAAAAAAAACCAATTTTAAATTTATTAAGAAAGGAAGTATTTTGAATCTTGAAAAGTCTTTATCCTACGGTAAAAAAATTTCAGGTCACTATGTTCAGGGCCATATAGATACAGCAGGAATAATATTGAGTATCGTTATTGTAGATAAAACATGGATTATTACTTTTGTTGTGGATAAAATTTTTAAAAAATATTTAATTGAAAAAGGTTCAATAGCAATTAACGGAGTGTCTCTAACGATATCTAAAATTAGAAACAATAAGATTGAAATAAATATAATCCCTCATACTCTCAAATTGACAAATTTAATTAAATTAAAAATAAACGATTATGTAAATATAGAATTTGATATTTTTAGTAAATATTTAATTAATTTAAAAAAATAAACATGAAACAAATTTCTTTATCTCCAATTAATGCAATTATTAAAGATGCAAAAAAAGGAAAAATATTTATTTTAGTTGACAATAAAAATAGAGAGAATGAAGGTGACCTAATAATACCTGCTTCAAAAGCAAACTCAAAAAGTATAAATTTTATGGCCAAACATGGTCGTGGTCTAATTTGTTTAGCTCTTACAAAAAAACAAGTTGATAAATTGTCTCTTCCTTTAATGTCAGCCGTAAATAAAGCACGCATGCAAACAGCTTTCACAGTCTCTATTGAAGCTAAAAAAGGAATTACTACTGGTATTTCTGCATTTGATAGAGCAAAAACAATCAGAACTGCAATAAGCAAGAACTGCAAAAAAAATGATATCGTCTCACCAGGTCACGTTTTTCCATTAGTCGCAAGAAACGGTGGAGTTTTAGAAAGAGCAGGCCATACAGAGGCTTCTGTCGATATTTCTAAACTAGCAAATCTAAATCCAAGTTCAGTTATTTGTGAAGTTATGAACGAAGATGGTAGAATGGCTAGACTCGATGACCTTTTGAAATTTGCAAAGAGACATAATTTAAAAATTGCTAGTATTGAAGACTTAATTACTTACAGACTTAAAAATGAAAAGTTTGTCTTTAATACTTCAAGTAAAAAAATAAAAATTAAAAAAATTGGAGTTTTTAATTTAAATATTTTTAAGAACAAATTAGATAGTTCAGAACACTATGCTTTGAGTAGAGGTAAATTTAATAATAAAAAATCTACCAGAGTAAGAGTAATTTCTATTAATATGCCCAAAGGGATTGAAAAAGTTAATAACAGCATGTATTTAAAATCAATTAAGCATCTTTCTAAACATAATAATTTCGCACTAATAATAATTAAAAATCAAATTTTAAAAAAAAATAAAGATGATTCAGTAAAAAGTACCAATATTTTAAGATACTATGGAATTGGAGCTCAAATAATTAAAGATTTGAAAATTAAAAACATGATACTAGTTTCGAGATCTAAGAAGAAAATTATTGGATTAGATGGTTACGGAATTAAGATAACAAAACAAGAAATAATAAAATGAAAAAAAAAATTAATATTTGTATTGTTTGCTCTAAATATAATGATACCTCTCGCCTTCTAAAAAGTGCCACTCAAGAATTAACAAGGCGAAAAATATCTTACAAGATTTTAGAAGTACCAGGTGCTTTTGAAATACCTGTTGTCATAGCCAGAAATATTCATAAATTTGATGGATTTATAGCTTTAGGATCTATTATTAAAGGAGAAACGCCTAACTTTGAATTTATATCTTCAGCCATAACAAACGGGCTGATTCAATTGTCTGTATTAAATAAAAAACCTATTGGGAATGCAGTGCTTACGTGCTTAAATGTAAAGCAAGCTCGATTAAGAGCTAACAAAGGTTACGAGGCAGTAATTGCTGTTACCGAAGTTTTAAATGTCAAATAACAAACAGAACGTCAGCCCAAGAGTGAGGGTAATACAAAAGCTTTATGGCAACACTCTAAATTCAGACGCAGAAATTGAATACCCAAAAAGCCAGTATAAGAAATTTATTAAAGATGTGGTTCAAGGTACTATTGAAAGAAATGATCTTATTGAAGAAACTCTTTCAAAGCATCTAGCTGAAGATCTAGATTTAAAAAGAACTGATAAAATATTAAAAATTATTATATTTGCTGCAATTTTTGAACTAATGTTTAAGCATAATAGCCCAACTAAAGTTATAATTAATGAATACGTAAAAACATCAGAATTTTTCTTAGAAAAAGCTCAGATTAAATTTTTAAATGCAATTTTAGATAAAATATCAAAAAAAATCAGAAAACCTCTTTAATTTATATCAGTTTAGAGCAAAGATTTTTCAAAGTATTTCTTGCGTTTAACCAATTTTTTTGGCATCTATGCAAAATCTTATGAATTCAGTTAATGAGTTACTATACGTAATAATATTTACAGGATTAATAGCAATTTTTTATAGCTATTTACTGTCAAAACAAATCTTAAAAGCAAGTCCTGGTAATGCAAAAATGCAAGAAATTGCTGAAGCAATTCAAATCGGTGCTAAGGCCTATTTAAAAAGACAATATATAACAATTTCAATTGTAGGTGTGGTTGTTTTAGCAGTTGTTAGTTATTTTTTTAGCCCTTTGGTTGGATTAGGATATTTTATTGGAGCGACGCTTTCAGGAATAGCTGGCTACATTGGCATGTTAATTTCGGTTGAAGCAAATGTTAGAACCGCTGAAGCTTCAAGAAAAAGTTTACAATCAGGTTTAACTATGGCGTTTAAATCTGGAGCAATAACTGGATTGCTTGTTGCTGGCCTAGCTCTTTTGTCAATCGCAATTTACTATTTGATTTTAATAGATTTAAATGTCGATAGCAGAGAAATTATTAATGCTTTAGTAGCATTAGGCTTCGGTGCTTCACTAATTTCAATTTTTGCAAGACTGGGTGGAGGTATTTTTACAAAAGGAGCTGATGTAGGTGCAGACCTAGTCGGTAAAGTTGAAGCTGGTATACCAGAAGATGATCCAAGAAATCCTGCGGTCATAGCGGACAATGTTGGTGATAATGTTGGTGATTGTGCGGGCATGGCAGCAGATTTATTTGAAACTTACGCTGTTACAATTGTTGCTACAATGGTTTTAGCTTCGATATTTTTTACAAGTAACGCAAACATGATGGTCTACCCACTCGCAATTGGTGGTTCATGTATTCTTACATCTATAGCTGGAACTTTTTTTGTTAGACTTGGAAAAACAAAAAACATTATGAACGCACTTTATAAAGGTTTTATTGTAACCGCAGTTTCGTCACTTGTTATCTTGTATCCCGTTACAGATTCTGTTCTAGGTTTAGAAACAATATTCAATGTATCAAATAAAAGTTTCACTGGTTTAGATTTATATATTTGTGGAGTATCAGGGCTAGTTATAACTGGTCTGCTAATTTGGATTACAGAGTATTACACAGGAACTAATTATAGACCTGTTAGGTCAATTGCAAAGTCATCAACAACTGGACACGGAACAAATGTTATTCAAGGTTTAGCTGTTTCTATGGAAGCGACAGCTGTTCCTGCTTTAATTATAGTTGTTGGGATTTTATATACAAATAGCGTTGCAGGCCTATTTGGAATCGCTATTGCTGTAACATCTATGCTCGCTCTAACAGGTATGGTAGTTGCTTTAGATGCTTACGGTCCTGTAACTGATAACGCAGGTGGTATAGCAGAAATGGCGAAACTTCCAAAATCTGTTCGAAAAACTACTGATGCGTTAGATGCGGTAGGAAACACAACAAAAGCTGTTACTAAGGGCTATGCCATAGGTTCTGCGGGGTTAGGAGCACTAGTTTTATTTGCTGCTTATACCGAGGATATTAAATTTTTTTCTGCTGTTAAAGGTTCGGCTTTAGAAGGTGTGGTAGTTAGTTTTGATTTATCAAATCCATTTGTGGTAGTTGGTTTACTTGTTGGTGGAATGTTACCTTATCTCTTTGGCTCAATGGGTATGCAAGCCGTAGGAAGAGCAGGAGGCGCAGTAGTTATTGAAGTAAGAAGACAGTTTAAAAAAATTCCTGGCATTATGAAAGGCACTAGAAAACCCGACTATGGAAGACTAGTGGATCTTTTAACCAAAGCAGCAATTAAAGAAATGATTATCCCTTCTTTACTGCCGGTCTTATCACCTATTATTTTATATTTTATTATTTTACCAATTGGAGGTATGAGCGCTGCTCTGTCAACTTTAGGCGCAATGTTACTTGGTGTTATTATAACAGGATTATTTTTAGCTATTTCTATGACAGCTGGTGGTGGTGCATGGGACAATGCAAAAAAATATATTGAAGATGGTAATTTTGGTGGTAAGGGTTCAGAAGCTCACAAAGCAGCTGTAACAGGTGATACTGTTGGAGACCCTTATAAAGATACAGCAGGTCCAGCTGTAAACCCGATGATTAAAATTACAAATATTGTTGCGTTATTGTTGTTAGCTGTGATAGCTCACTAAATTTTAAAATTTTTTTTTACCGTACATTTTTTGTTTAACGCTTGATAAAAATTTTTGCACAAAGCTCTTTTGAGTAACTTTATTGTCCGTTTCTTTTTTAGAATATGAAACTTTGTTCATATTTTCTTTATTATAAATATTTTTACTTGTTAAAATTCCATATTTATCAAATTTTAGTTCCAAAACATTATTTTCTTTAAGTATATTTTGACCTAGCCTAATAAGTTTTCCTCTGCTAATT
>Ga0115004_10004318_pt1 | contig 11362 bp, 9 predicted proteins | sample ArcticOcean_MG_C_10_FD_88737 | JGI IMG/M metagenome (GOLD analysis project Ga0115004, IMG submission 88737) | Marine microbial communities from western Arctic Ocean - ArcticOcean_MG_CB11_90 | ecosystem: Environmental > Aquatic > Marine > Oceanic | place: Arctic Ocean: Canada Basin | collected...
GTTCAGTTCGGAAAGGATGATATCGTCTTCTTGGTCTGACATTCGTCAACGCCTTTTACTTGTTACTTGTATTCCTTATGGGGCCGGTCCTCCCTTTGGGTCTTAACCGATTGCGACAACAAGCTCCTCTCAACCGACCTTTTTAACTACCGGTAACTATCATTTGATATTTTTAGTTTGTGTAAGCATCTTAAACTAAACTTTAGCAAAGCATGTAGTAGCTGATTATTCCTATCTAGTGCTTACACTAAGTAATGCGCCGACGCCTATTTTGCCTTTTGCGTATGGGTGCATTGCCGTCTGTGCCGTCACTTTCGGATGAAAACTCACCCAATGCTGTTTTGATTGTTTCAAGTGAGGGACGCTCGTGTGGTTCGTATTTCTCCAGGGCGGTACGCATGGCTCGCAAGTGGTCTGGAGTTGTACCACAACAACCACCAACGATGGTGGCGCCGCAATCTCGTGCCAGCACGGCATAAGTGGCCATCAACTCAGGCGTACCGTCATAATGGATGTGACCATCATGATATTTTGGAATGCCCGCATTGCCTTTGGCCACGATTGGTAATTTAGTATTTGTCGATGAAAAACCTAATACAGTACGCAATAAGTCAGAGGCTCCAACACCACAGTTTGCTCCAAAGGCCAGTGGTTTGTTTGGGATCTTTGCCAGCAACTTGACCATCTCTGGTGCTGTAATTCCCATCATTGTACGACCTGCGGTGTCAAAACTCATTGTACCCACCCATGGCATGTTGGCCAGGGCAAAGGCTTCGGCTGCAGCACGATATTCATCACCAAAGGAAATGGTCTCCACCCAGGCCACATCTGCTCCGCCCGCTTTTAGACCCTCCGCTTGTTCATGAAAAATTTCTACAGCTATTGAATAGGAAAGTGGCCCCATCGGTTCCATGATTTCGCCTGTTGGCCCAACACAGCCGGCAACAATCACATTACGGCCCGAAGTGTCAGCCACCTCGCGACCAATTTCGGCTGAGATGCGTGATAGCTCTGCGGCGCGGTTCTCGGCAGCATGTAATTTGAGACGAGACCGGTTGCCACCAAACGAATTAGTCAGAAAAAGATCCGATCCAGCGTCAACACTGCCTTTATACAAAGCTCTAATTTTTTCAGGCGCTGTTTTGTTCCATAGCTCAGGCGCATCACCTGAGGATAGTCCCATGTTGAATAAGTTAGTTCCTGTGGCGCCATCGGCCAAAACCCAATCTCGTTTTGAAAGCATTATTTGAAGAGGATTGGAGGACGAAGAACTCATAGTGCTACCTAATATTTTAAATATTATCATATATGGCACATAAAGAGTTATGATTTAAATTCATTTTTATCATAAAGATCATGAATTATATATTTATTGTTGATTTTAGATTTAGGTGAAAATTGAAGCCAATTAATTAAGTGAACCAAAGGCAGACTTAAAAATGCCTGAAAATTTTATTTTAATAATATGTTGAACCAATGCCGTGGGATAGTCAACTTTAGTAAATGGATTCTGGATTACCTTGCATGCTTGCTGTTGAGCTTGCCTTGCCATATGGGAAACCAAAGCACGGAGGGTGTCATGGCGCGTCGAAAGTTGGTTTATGAAGGTAAGGCAAAGATCCTATATGAGGGTCCTGAGCAGGGAACGTTGGTGCAGTATTTCAAAGATGATGCGACAGCCTTCAATGCTGAGAAGAAAGATGTAATTGAAGGCAAGGGTGTTTTGAATAATCGTCTGTCGGAATTTTTCATGACTGGTCTCAACACTTTGGGCGTCCCAACCCATTTTATTAAACGTCTCAACATGCGGGAGCAATTGATCCGTGCGGTGGAAATTGTGCCATTGGAAATAATTGTACGCAATTATGCCGCTGGCTCTATGTCTCAACGATTGGGTATTGAAGAGGGCACTGCCCTGCCGCGGCCTATTGTTGAGTTTTGTCTTAAAGATGATGCTCTGGGCGACCCACTCGTCTCCGAAGAGCACATCATTGCCTTTAATTGGGCCAGCCAACAAGACCTAGACGATATGCTGGCCTTGGCGCTGCGGGTGAATGATTTTCTTTCTGGCGTTATGTATGGTGTTGGCATTCGTGTTGCTGATTTTAAAATTGAAATTGGTAGGGTGTTCGAGGGAGATTATCAAAGGTTGATTGTCGCTGATGAGATTAGCCCTGACAGCTGTCGTTTGTGGGATTTGAAAACGGGGGAAAAACTTGACAAAGACGTATTTCGTCGTGATCTCGGCAGCCTGACGGATGCCTACGCTGAAGTGGCACGTCGACTTGGCGTTCTGCCTGAAAACCCCACCCCTATCACCAAGCCAACTTTGATCAACTGACGTTAAGGAGGGACCATGAAAGCTATTGTTACCGTGATGCTCAAAAACGGAGTTCTGGATCCACAGGGCGAGGCGGTGAAATCAGCTCTCTCTGTTCTGGGATTTTCTGGGGTTAATGGTGTTAGGCAGGGAAAGGTGATCGAACTTGATATTGCGGATGGCACGGATGAATCGCAAGTTAATGAGATGTGCAGCCGACTGTTGGTGAATTCGGTGATCGAAAGCTATACTTTGGACATTCTGTAATGCGCGCTGTGGTTATTATTTTTCCAGGATCTAATTGTGATCGAGATATGCTTGTGGCCCTGCGTAAAAGCGGCGCGGATGTATCCACAGTTTGGCATAAAGATGCTGAATTGCCGCAAAACTTAGATCTAGTTGCAATCCCCGGGGGCTTCTCTTTCGGAGATTACCTGCGCTGCGGTGCGATTGCTGCGCAGTCGCCGATTTGCCGCGCTGTGGTGGAGCATGCTAATCGTGGTGGCTATGTGTTAGGAGTTTGTAATGGCTTTCAGGTACTCACAGAAACTGGGCTGATTCCAGGTGCATTAATGCGAAATTCTGGCTTAAAATTTTTATGTAAACCAATTGATTTAATAGTGGAAACTCAGAACAGTGCGTTTACGTCTGGGTACGCTCAAGGATCTAAAATTCAAGTACCTATTGCCCATCATGATGGCAATTACTTTGTTACGGATTCAGAGCTTACTGCATTGCGTGATGAAGACCGCGTGGCGTTTCGATATACCGACAACCCCAATGGATCTGTTCATGCCATCGCTGGCGTATTGTCGTGTAACCGCCGGGTCTTGGGCATGATGCCTCACCCCGAGCGGGCAATGGAATCACAAGTGGGTTCAACCAATGGTCAGGCGCTTTTCCGCGCGTTGGTAGGTCAAGCCATGACTCCATAGGCAGCATCGCTTGTGTGGGGAGGTCGGGCGTCGTAACTTATGACATGTCTGTTATAATTGAACACTCTGACGTTCTTATGCCGCGTGCGGCCAACCTGTCTTGGCGTGTGCGGCTTGCGTTGCTGACTATTTGTCTTCTGGCTGTGGCGACTGTCTACATTACCAATCAATTTTTAACTACCCGGTTCACCCAATCAACGCTACAGAGCGCTCAACTTCGATTGGCACTGTATTCGGGTAATATGGTGAGCGAGTTGCAACGTAATTCCATTGTGCCAAGGCTTTTGGCTAGTGATGCGGAGCTGATTGGTGCGCTGAGTTCGAAAGATTATCAACGTACCAGTCAACGGCTGTTGTCATTTGTGGACGAGATAGGTGCTGCTGCGATTCTGCTGCTAGACTCAGACGGCCGGGTCGTGGGGGCAACGGACCGTAATCGGTTGGGAGAAAATCAAAGTAATCTGCCGCATTTTGTGGGTGCGGCAAGCGCCAGTCAAACGGTGTTCACCACTCATAAAGAGGGCATAGGGCACTTCGATTTTGCATATTCTCGGCAGGTAGTTTTTAATAACAAAACGCTTGGGGTGATTGTTGTGGAGGTGGATCTTCGCAAATTTCAATCTACCTGGGCTGGTATTTCAGATGCGGTAATTGTCTCTTCACCGCAGGGACCAATTTTGCTTGCTACTGAAAAATCATGGGTTGGTTTACCTGAGAAGGCGGCACTTGCGCGCCGTTCAGCTCCCAGTGCCATTGAACGCGCTATTCAAGCTACGCAAGACTGGACGGCTTTGCCTGCCGATGCTTATGTCAGGGGCAAAGCGGTGATGCGCCAAGAACTTCTGGTACCATTTCGGGGCTGGAATATGGTTTTATTTACTACCTATGGTGGCATTCGGCAGCGCGTAAACGCAGTATTAGCTCTTGAAATTATGGGATTTTCTATTTTTTTGGCTCTAGCTTTTTATCAACTATCGCGTCAGACGCTCATGCGTGCCTTGTTTTTCCAACAAGAATCTGATGATTTACGGCAACTTAACATTCGGCTTCAACGTGAGATTTCGGAACGGCAAAAAGTCGAGAAAAACCTGCAAGTGGCAGAACAAACCTTGGCTCAATCCTCTAAGTTGGCAGCCTTGGGTGAAATGTCTGCAGCTGTGAGCCACGAGTTGAACCAACCGTTAGCTGCGATGAAAACCTATTTGGCAGGAGCTAAGCTTTTGCTGCAGCGCAAGAGGTTAGATGAGGCCTTTAGCTCGTTTCAAAGAATTGATGACCTGATAGGCCGGATGAGTGCAATTACGCGGCAACTAAAATCTTATGCCCGAAAAGGTGGAGAGGATTTGGTTCCGTTGGATGTGCGCTTAGCGTTAAATGGGGCATTGGCTATTATGGAGCCTCAGTTAAAATTGCGACAAATCTCTTTATCGAAAACAATGCCCAGCTCTCCTGTTATGATATTGGGTGACCAGTTGCGTTTTGAACAAGTTGTTGTGAATTTGCTTCGCAACGCTCTGGACGCTACATCTACGGTGGTTTCGCCAGAAATTGAGCTGTTTCTATTGGGTGGTGAAACTGCCACCCTAACAGTAAGAGATAATGGTGATGGTATATCTGATCTTGATAATTTGTTTGAACCGTTTTTCACCACAAAAAAGCCAGGGGATGGTGTTGGGCTGGGTTTGGCAATTTCATCTGGTATTATAAATGATCTGGGCGGCCGGCTTGTCGCGCGCAATAGCGATGCCGCTGGAGCAGTTTTTGAGGTTACTCTCCCTATTTTAAATAATGAAAAAAGTGAGATATAAACATGGCTCAAGTTATGAAGGTTGCAATCGTAGATGATGAACAAGATATGCGGCAGTCTATCAGTCAATGGCTAGCGCTATCTGGGTTTGAGACTGAGACATTTGCAACTGCTGGGGAGGCCCTTAAAGTTCTTAGCACCGATTACCCAGGGATTATAGTTACAGACATCAAGATGCCGGGCATGGATGGGATGCAATTCCTGAGGAAAATTAAGGGCATCGATAGCAGCTTGCCGGTGATTATGATCACCGGCCATGGTGACGTTGCGATGGCCGTTGAAGCCATGCGTCTTGGTGCTTTTGATTTCTTGGAAAAACCGTTCAACCCAGACACGATGACTGATCTTGCTAAGAAGGCAACACAGTCTCGTCGCCTGTTGCTAGATAACAGGCAATTGCGGCGTGAGCTCTCCTCTGGCAATTCTATCATGGAAAAACTAATTGGGGCCAACGGTTTGATGGAGCGTCTGCGTGAAGACATACTGGATCTGGGGCAGGCCGACGGCCATGTTCTGATAGAAGGTGAAACTGGCACTGGTAAAACTCTAGTGGCTCATGCACTGCACGCAGTTTCATCGCGTGCCCGCAAAAAATTTACTTTGTTTTCTTGTGCAGGTGAAGAGGAAGAAACTCTTTTGAGATGCTTATTCGGTCCTGCTGGCGAGGAAGACCGCATTTCCGTTCTGGAAACGGCGCGTGGCGGTACTTTAGTATTAGAGGACATCGAAGCACTTAGCCCCCAGCTGCAATCGCGGCTGTTAAAAGCTATAAACACGCAGGGTGATCCTTCTGAGACCCGAATTATCGCAATTTGCAATCTTCAAGAGCAAGGAAAAACATGTGAGGATGTGTTGCGATCTGACCTTTATTACCGTTTGGCCACGTTGCGTATTGAACTTCCGCCACTCCGCAGTCGTGGAGAGGATATTCTGACGCTCTTTACCCGATATTCGGAGCAATTTTCTGAAGAATACGGCTGTGAGACGCCAATGGTATCGGCGCAAGAGGCGGCGCAATTGTTACAAGCTCCGTGGCCAGGAAATGTGCGCCAATTAATTAATATAGCCGAGCATGCCGTGTTGCAAAGCCGCCGTGGTGTTGGCACTATAGTGTCGTTGTTGATGGCCGAGCGCGAAGATGATCGCCCAGCCGTGACTACAGAAGGCAAGCCCCTTAAGGAATATGTAGAGGCTTTTGAGCGCATGTTGATCGACAACACCATGCGCCGTCACCGCGGCTCAATAGCCAGGGTTATGGGTGAATTGTGTTTACCGCGTCGGACTTTGAATGAGAAAATGGCAAAATATAGTTTGTCCCGGTCAGATTATCTTGGGTAGATCGGCTTTCGTATGGCTTTGAACATAATTTTGCCAGTTTTAGATAGCATTTCTTGTGACAATTGATTTTAGCCATTGTCTTTCACCCAGGTTGACCAGTAGGATAATTGCAGCGCTATGGTTAAAATATGCCATGGTCGTATGGTTTTTTTTGCATCCTAAATGTGGGTTTATTTAAGTCTTATTAGGGATGTGACGGAAAATGGCTTCTTGGAGCCAAGTATGATGACCACATCGTTCGGGTTTCGGAAGATTTGGGGTAATTAATGGACAGAAATAATTCTGTCGGAGACAGTAACGCGATGCTACCGGCACAAGCAATAATATTGGATGAAGGCAGGCCCTCGAGCCGCCCCCAGGTTCCGTGCATCGCCCTTAATAGACATCCCTTCGGCTTTAGTTTCCTTCTGGGAGGCTTGCTGGACGATGCAAGTGGACATAATGGCAAAAAAGATGCTTATCGATGCCACACACGCGGAAGAAACCCGTGTTGTAGTGGTCGACGGAAACAAAGTTGAGGAATTTGACTTTGAATCGCAAAACAAACGGCAGATAGCCGGTAATATCTATTTAGCAAAGGTGATGAGGGTCGAGCCCTCATTGCAAGCTGCGTTCGTGGATTATGGTGGAAATCGTCATGGATTTTTGGCATTCTCTGAGGTTCACCCTGATTACTACCAAATCCCAGTCGCGGATCGTGAGGAGCTCTTGGCTGAAGAAAAAGCCTATGCTGAAGTGATGGCTGCTGAGGTGGAACTCGAAGACCAAAAACCAAAGCGGAATCGCCGGCGTCGGAGTAAGCCTTCCTCACAACGCAATCTTGATCCAGTAGAAACACGCGATATTGCAGTAATAGATGGTATGGAAACTATCGATATTGATGAGAATGATGTACCGGCTTCTGACGGTGTTGTTCGAAGTGAAGCTGTTGAACAATCAAACATATTTGCCGATGACGCTATAGCTATTACATTGACAGAAGGCGTTTTTTCCGCAGAGGCGGCCGATATAGAACAAAATACAATTTTACAAACTGTCGATACCGATGAAGACGATAGTGAGGATGATGATGGGATTGAATCTGTTGCTCAAGAAGATGACAGCGAAGATGTGCGCCCCGTGCGGAAACCGCGTCCGCGACGTTATAAAATCCAAGAAGTAGTCAAAGTTCGCCAGATTATGTTGATACAAGTTGTAAAAGAAGAGCGTGGGAACAAAGGAGCGGCTCTTACAACTTACCTATCATTGGCAGGAAGATACTGTGTATTGATGCCTAACACAGCGCGTGGGGGTGGTATAAGCCGTAAGATTACGAATGTAGTTGATCGCAAAAAACTTAAAGAAATAGCAACAACAATAGTAGTGCCAGACGGAGCTGGGCTGATTGTGCGTACTGCTGGTGCAAAACGAACAAAAACTGAAATCAAACGTGATTATGAATATTTGCAACGTATGTGGGAGCAAATCCGGGCGCTCACTCTGAAGTCATCGGCGCCCGCAGCAATTTATGAAGAAGGTGATTTGATCAAGCGATCCATTCGCGATCTTTACAACAATGATATTGATGAAATTTTGGTGGAAGGTGCTGAAGGTTATCGTAACGCTAAAGACACCATGAAAATGATTATGCCTTCGCATGCTAAAAATGTGAAACATTACGTTGATACCATACCATTATTTGCTCGTTTTCAAGTTGAGTCTTTTATGGATGGTATGTTTAATCCTACCGTGCAACTGAAATCAGGTGGATATTTGGTAATAGGTATTACTGAAGCGCTCGTGGCAATTGACGTGAACTCTGGTCGTGCCACTAAAGAGGGCAGCATTGAGCAAACTGCGTTGAACACTAACCTAGAAGCTGCTGAAGAAGTGGCCCGCCAAGTGCGCCTGCGTGATTTGGCGGGCTTGATTGTGATCGATTTCATCGACATGGACGAGCGCCGCAACAACACGGCCGTTGAAAAGCGTATGAAGGACAAATTACAAACTGACCGTGCCCGTATTCAAGTTGGTAGGATTAGCGGGTTTGGACTTATGGAAATGAGCCGGCAGCGCTTGCGCCCGGGCATGTTGGAAGCCAGCACCCAGCCGTGTAGCCATTGTCACGGTACTGGTCTTATACGGTCGCAAGACAGTCTGGGGCTTACCATCCTGCGTGAGTTAGAAGAAGAGGGCGGTAGATCTCTGTCTAAAGAGGTTTTAATCAAAGCTCCTATCAGTATAGCAAATTTTCTAATTAACGAAAAACGCGAGCATATTGGTCAAATTGAACAGCGCCACGGCATGGCTGTGCGGGTTGAAGCTGATCCATTATTGATCAGTCCTGATTATGTAATCGACAAATTTAAGACTGCTACGCGTATTGTTCCTGATGCATCTGCAACTGTGAGTTCTGTTGATATTTCGTTGATGGAAGAGGTTGATGGTGAGGTTCAATATGACGAACAAAAGGATAACGTTGTAGAAGTTACTACTGAAGAATCACTTCCTAAAAAGCGTCGTCGCCGGCGTCGTCGCCGGCGCAGTGACGGCGACGGCGAAGGCTCTGATGGTTCTAATGAAGGCGGATTGATTGAGAAGGCTTCTGAAAATTTCCCAGTAATTAAAAGTGATGAGGCGACTTCAGTAGCGTCAGATGAAGAAAAGCCCAAACGGCGACGTCGTACCCGTGGCGGTTCAAGGGTGAAAATTTCTGAATCTGATACAAACTCTGTTTCTGAAAATGTTGAGCCTGTGGTGGTTGTTGAACCTGAGACGGTTATGGCAATTGTTGAGGGTGAGACGATTAATGAAGCTACAGTAGAAAAGCATAAAAGAGTCCGTAAGCCACGGAAGACTAAAGCTCAAAAAGAGGCTGAGGAAGCTGCAGCTATAGCTGCTGGGCCTGTGGCCGAGGTAACAGTAAATGACGCTAACATAGCTGCTGTTGAGGCACTCGATGCTAAACCAAAAGCTAAACGTATCAGAAAGCCCACGGTTAAAAAGTCTATCGTTGCTGACGTCGAAACAGCCCAAGCCTTGGACGACGGAAAAGCGGTGTCTCGTGTTGAAGTATATCTGGAAGAGACGCTAGAGCCCGAATCTGCAAAAGCGGTTGTGCCGAAAAAACGTGGCTGGTGGTCGCGAAGTTAATCTGAATTTACTTAAAATTAATCTAAAGGTTCTCTTTTTAGAGAGCCTTTTTTTATAAAAATTTTTCAATAGATTGAGTTATAATTAAGTCAACTTACGGATCAAAAAACTAAGCTGGCCATTTTTGACCTCATGCGACAACAGGACATGGCCCGCTTCAACACAGAAATGCGGTACATCAATTACTGAGGCTGGATCATCGGCCAGCATTCGCAAGACTTCCCCATTTTCCATAGATATCAATTTCTTGCGCGCCTTCAGTACTGGTAAAGGGCACAGCAGCCCAATAGTGTCTAATTCTACATCCCAATCCATTAATCAGGCTTAGGGTGGATGTTTGACTTTGTCCACATAGATGTGGCCATCTTGAGGATGACGTCCGTTACTAGATAGACTAAGGAGGGTATAAATAGCCAAAAGGTGCCTTTGATGTTTGGAATTGATTTATGGGACGCAGGGCTTTTACCAACGATGTTGGTGGCCTTGGTGGGCGGTTTAATTAGCTTCGCCAGCCCGTGCGTGTTACCCATTGTTCCGCCATACCTTGCCTATATGGGCGGTGTCAGCATGGATGAGATGAATTCTACAACGCATGCCCGACGGCGCGCAGTTTTAGCATCATTGTTTTTTGTGTTAGGACTGTCGACTGTCTTTATACTGCTTGGTTTCACAGCCTCTACCTTGGGCCGTTTGTTTCTGTCCAACCAAGATTGGTTCGTTGTTGGAGCTGGGCTTATTGTTATGATCTTTGGCGCGCATTTTCTTGGTATTATCCGTATTGGAATATTCGACCGTGAAGTACGCATGGATGGGGGTGATCGCGGTGGATCAGCCTTTGGTGCCTATGTATTGGGATTGGCCTTTGCTTTTGGGTGGACCCCATGTTTGGGCCCCATTTTGGGTGCCATTCTTGCGCTCGCAGCCGGTACAGAAAATTCTGCCAAAGGCATCATCCTATTGGCCACCTATGCCGCTGGTTTGGGTGTTCCGTTCGTACTAGTGGCTGTATTCTTCCCTTCTCTAAGAGGGTTTATGGCTTGGATGAAGCGCCATATGAGGCGTATTGAGCTGAGCATGGGTTTGCTGCTGTGGACGGTGGGCCTGATGATGGTTTCTGGTCAATTTACTCGTTTTAGCTGGTGGATTTTAGAACAATTTCCGGCTCTAGCAACACTTGGATGATGTAGATATTCAGCTGTCAGGTATCAAACTGATAGCATAGGCAGCCACATATTTTGTGTCCACGACGAGGGAGATGTTAAATTGTAAGATTTATCACTTTCGGGCACCATCCAATGTGGTCGGATTTCGTCATAAACTTGATTGCTTAGATCACTTTGCGGTTGCTGGTTCCACTGGAAGTAAACGGCCAGCATCTTTGCGCGCAAAGTTGCGCATTTTATGCCCATGTTCTGTCATAAATACTCTTACCCTTTCGGGATCCTTTCGGGATAACTCGGATAACCACCATGCAACCGATCTTTGAATTAAAGTGTCTTGATCATCTGTATAGCTGGCAATCCAGCCAAGAACTTGTTCGCGAATAGCTAAATTGAGTGGTTTTGGGTTGCGGTGCTTAGTCCAAGGTAATGTGATCATCAGCGCAGCCCTACGAGTCCACACATGTGTGCTTCGGGTCCAAGATTCAACCTCTTGGATTCTGGAAGGGTCAAAATTCAACCGCCTTTGACCGGCGACGCATAAATGATTGGAGATCCCTGATGAATCAAGATCTGGTATCCACGACTTAATTAGCTTCCAGGCTGAAGCATCCTCAGGACGAATGCGGGCTTGGGTTAAAAGTTTGGAAGCACAAATTCGTGCTTCATA
>Ga0115004_10004320_pt1 | contig 11358 bp, 17 predicted proteins | sample ArcticOcean_MG_C_10_FD_88737 | JGI IMG/M metagenome (GOLD analysis project Ga0115004, IMG submission 88737) | Marine microbial communities from western Arctic Ocean - ArcticOcean_MG_CB11_90 | ecosystem: Environmental > Aquatic > Marine > Oceanic | place: Arctic Ocean: Canada Basin | collected...
GGTGACCCTTATAAGGATACAGCTGGACCAGCAATAAATCCAATGATTAAAATTACAAATATTGTTGCTTTACTTTTACTAGCAGTCATAGCGCACTAATTTTTTTTTTTATTTCTTTGACCGTACATTTTTTGCTTAATACTTGATAAAAATTTTCCAACAAAACTATCTTGCCTTATATTGTTTTCAGTTTCTTTCTCTAAGTATTTAACCTTATTCATATTTTTTTTATTTAAGATTTTTTTGCTAGTTAAAATTCCATATTTATTAAACTTAAGCTCTAAAACATTATTTTTTTTAATGACATTTTGTCCTAATTTAATCAATTTGCCTTTTTTAATTGTTCTTTCAAAATAAATCCACGTATCTTCATTTGATATTGCTTTTGAATGAGGATTACCCATTAGTCTTATGACGTCGTTTTGATTGGTTTTTCCAACTATTACCGTTTTTTCTCTATTTTCTAAAAAATTTATGCCGTGGGGTTTATTTGACTCTTGAAGTTGACAGTTATTTAAAAAAAATAAAAAAAATATGATATAAAGTTTTTTATAATGTTTTCTGTATACAAAAGTCATCATAATCTTCTTTATAACAAATTGGTAGAGTTTTCACGTAATATTTTTTTTTATAAAGAAATACTATTAAAAGATAATTTTGAAACAAGAATTTATCTCATCTTTGTTCACTTTTCATTGATAATCACAATCTTTAATAAACTAGAAGAAAAATTTCCACAAAAAATTTTTGATAATATTTTCTTAAATATTGAATATCATATTAGAGAAATTGGTCACGGCGATGTAACTGTCAATAAGAATATGAAAATATTAACTAGGGTTTTTTATGACATTCTTCTAAAAATTAACAAATCAAAATTTAAAGGATTTGCAACTGATAAAAAAATCTTACGAACATACTTTCAGACAACTGATAAAAAAAGTGCAATATTAATTGATGATTTGACTGATTATTTCAACAATTTCTATAATTTTTGCTTTGAATTAAAGACTGATAATATGCTAAAAGGACAAATTAATTTTAAATATTATAAATAAAATGGCTGTACCTAAACGTAAAACAACACCTTCAAAAAGAAACATGAGAAGGTCTCATCATCGTGTCAAATCTATAAATATAGTAGAGGATAAAAAAAGCGGTGAGTACAGATTATCACACCATGTAGATTTAAAAACTGGTTATTATAACGGAAAAAAAATCCTAGACATATAGTCTAAAAAAAACACTTAAATCATGAATAACAAAATTATAATTGCAATAGATGCAATGGGTGGAGAAAATGCCCCGTATAAAAATATTGAAGGTGTTTCTCTGTTCTTAAAAAAAGATAAAAAGGATGAAGTTTTTTTTAATCTCTTTGGAAATGAAGATTTAATAAAAAAAGAGATTATTAAATATAAAATCTCAACTGATAAGTATAAAATTTTTCCGACAAGTACAGTAGTTTCTGACGAAGAAACGCCATTGGCAGCAATTAAAAATTCTAAAGAGAGCAGTATGTGGAAATCTATTAATTCTCAAATTACATCTAATTCTAAAATTACTTTATCTGCAGGGAATACCGGTGTTTTATTTGTTATCTCTAGAATGATACTGAAGACAATAGAAACTGTAAGTAAACCAGCTTTAGCTGGATTGTGGCCAAACGATGTAAATATGAATGTCGTGTTAGATCTTGGTGCTAATGTTGAGTGTGATGAAAAAAATTTAGTTGATTTTTCTGAAATGGGAGCTGCCTTGTATAAATCTTTATTTCCAGAAGATACACCAAAAGTAGCATTATTAAATATTGGATCTGAGGAGATAAAAGGTACAGATATTTTAAAAAAAACCTATACAAAACTTAAAGAAATTAGCAAATATGGAGATTTTGAATTTAACGGATTTATTGAAGGAAATAAAATTACAAACGGTAAATCAAATGTAATAGTTACCGATGGTTTTACAGGAAATATCGCTCTGAAGACAGCAGAGGGTACGGCTAAATTTGTAACAGACTCACTAAAGGCATCTCTTACCTCAACTTTATTATCTAAATTTTCAATTTTATTTTCTTATTTTGCATTAAAAAAATTTAAAGAAAAATTAGACCCAAGAAAATTTAATGGAGCAATTTTTTTAGGATTGAAAGGACCGGTTGTTAAAAGCCACGGATCGACAGATGCTGTTGGTTTTTATCATTCAATAGATCTGTGTTACCGAATTATTAAAGGAGATTTAATGAATAAAATTAAAAATAATTTAAGTCATGTTAATGAAGTCAGCAAGTAGAGATAATACTCATAAAAATAACATAGTTAATAAAATTTCTAATCACGTTGGTATACCTTCGTCATTAGCGGCATATTTAGTAGATGACATAATTTCTATTGTAATAAGTAATGTAATTAAAAAAAGTTACCTTAAAATTAAAAACTTTGGTTCTTTTAATTTAAGAAAAAAAAATAGTAGAATTGGAAGAAATCCTAAAAATAAAATTGATCACGAAATTTCAGAAAGGAATGTTTTAACATTTAAGGCTTCGAGTGGATTAAGCAGAAAAGTGAATACCAATGCTAAAAAATAAAAGTCAACTCCTTAGCATCTCTCAAGTTGCAACAATACTTGGGCTAAAAAATAAAAAAAATAAAAAACCTTCAACACACACCTTAAGATTTTGGGAAACAAAATTTAAGCAACTGAAACCTATAATTTTATCTGGCAATAGGCGTTACTACTCAGATAAAAATATTGAAATTCTTAAAATGATAATTTTTCTTTTAAAAGAACGAGGTCTAACCATAAATGGTGCCATAAAATCAATGAATGAAAACGTTAAAGAACTTGACGACACAAAGAGAACAAGTATAAAAGCAGAATATTATAAAAAAAAAATAAAAATTAAATCAAAAATAATTTTAGATAAAATTAAAAAAATAAATGGCTAAAAAATCCCACATAAAAGTTAGATTGGTTCCAGAAGCTTCACCCAATAGTGCTTTTTTTTACTACACTAGAAAACCTACTAAAGGTGAGAAAGTCAAAGATAAGCTAAAAGTTAACAAATATAATCCTGTGACTAGAAAACACGAAATTTTTGTAGAAAAAAAACTACCGCCACATAGCAAGTAATCTATTTTTTTTTAAAATTTTTATACTCATACTTAATAAAAGCTTTAATCATTTCTCTCCATATACTATTTGTGATCATTGGATCTATTTTAGCTTTTATTGATTTTTTTTTTATTCGTTTTAAAATAAAGTTAATTCTTTTATTGTCGATTATTTCATTTTTTGTTTTTTTTAGTTTAACTACTTGATCGACTAAAATAGATCGTGCTTTGATAATGCGTAATAACTCAAGATCTATTCTATCTAGTTTTTTTCTAATTATTTTGATATTTGTATTCTTCATAGCGACATTTAAATCACATTAAATTTTTAAATAAATTATATATTAAATATATATATGTTGAAAAATAAAAAATATCATAATTTTTTTTCAACTTGGTTAATTAGTTTAATAACACTGGTTGGACTAATAATTATAGTTGGTGGATTAACGAGATTAACTGAATCTGGCTTATCAATAACAAAGTGGGAATTGTTTAGCGGGATTCTGCCGCCAACGAGTTCTACGCAGTGGGAAAATTATTTCCTGCAGTACAAAGAAATACCTCAATTTATTTTATTAAACTCACAGATATCTCTAGATCAGTTTAAAACTATATTTCTTTGGGAATATTATCATAGATTACTTGGTCGAATTATTGGTTTATTTTTTCTTATACCCTTTTTATTTTTAATTTATAAAGGTGTGTTGAAAAAAAATTTAATAATAAAATTATTTTTTATTTTTATTTTAATTATGATTCAAGGTCTGATTGGATGGTATATGGTTAAAAGTGGATTAACTTATAATGTATCCGTAAGTCATTACAGACTAGCATTCCATTTGTTTACTGCTTTTATTATTTTTTCATCATTGTTATGGATTTTTATGAATCATCGCACCAAACAAAATAAAAAATTTTTTCATATAAATTCGAATTTATTATTTTTAAAAATATTAATATTTTTAGTTTTTATTCAAATTATAATTGGAGCGTTTGTCTCCGGTCTCGATGCTGGAAAAATATATCAAACCTGGCCACTTATGAACGGTAATTATTTACCCAGTGATTATACTTTTGATAATTTTTTTAAATTAAGCAATCCGAGTTTTGTACAATTCTTTCATAGAAATATTGCATATTTAATATTTTTTTTATCGATTTATTTAGGAATTTTTATCTACATTAACAAATTTGCCAGTTTGTATAATTCTTATTTAATTTTTTTTCTACTTATTGTTCTGCAGGTTTTATTGGGTATTTTAACTTTATTTTCTGATTTAAATATTTTTTTAGCTTCATCACATCAAATTTCTAGCATTTTCTTAATAGCAAGTTCTCTTAATTTGTATTACCGTGCGATTAAATCTTAATACATTGATAATTTTATCAATTATTACTTTTAATATAGGTAAATTTAATTGACATTATTGATCTTTGTTAGTAATTATCGCCGTAATTCAAATGACTCCTTTTATAAAAAAAAAAGAAATTAAAAACGACTGGTATCTTATCGATGCAGAAAATGCTGTTGTTGGTAGATTGGCAGCATATATATCGAAAGTATTAAGAGGAAAAAACAAGGCGACTTTTAATCCTCACATGGATAATGGGGATTTTATAATTGTGACCAATATTGAAAAAATAAAATTTACAGGTAAAAAATTTACAAATAAAATTTATTTTAGGCACACTGGCCATCCTGGCGGTATTAAGGAAAACACACCACTAAGACTAGCAGGAAGAAATAAAATTGATGAAGTTTTAAAACTTGCAGTGAAAAGAATGTTACCTGGAGGACCTTTAGCCAAAAAGCAGCTTTCAAAATTAAAAATTTATAAAGGTGATAAGCACCCACATGAAGTACAAAACCCAACAGTTATAAATTTTAAAGAACTTAATAAAAAAAATACGATACATATTTAATGGAAACTCAAGAGACAGCAAAATCAGTAAAGCCAAAAAAAATTAAATTAGATTTTAAGGATAGCAAATATGCTACGGGGAGAAGAAAAAGATCAATTGCAAAAGTATGGGTTAAGAAGGGATCAGGCATGATTCATGTTAATGGTATAATAATGAATGAATACTTTAAGAGACCTGTGCATCAAATTATCGTAATGCGTCCGTTAGAGCTTTCAAATGTAGCGACTTCATACGATGTAAGAGCATCAGTAAAAGGTGGAGGACATTCTGGTCAAGCTGGAGCGATTATACACGGAATATCAAGAGCTTTAGTTTTGCATGATGAAAATTTAAAAACTGCTTTAAAAAAAGAAAAATTGACAACTCGAGACTCGAGAGTTGTTGAGAGAAAAAAATATGGTCGTAAAAAAGCCAGAAGAAGCTTTCAGTTTTCTAAGAGATAGATCATTTAAATTTCCTATTAATTCCATCGGTGATATAAATATTTTATGTCACAAAATAAAATTAATGCTGTTATTGTTGGTGCCACAGGTTATGTTGGGTTAGATTTAGTTTATTATCTATCAAAACACCCAAAAGTTAATATTTCATATTTATGTGCCCAAAAAAATATAGGAAAAGATATAAAGTTTTTTGATAAAAGAATTACTAAAAAGTTACCCAAAATATCAAATTTAAAAAAAGTAAATTGGAAAAGTGTAGATTTACTATTTCTATCCTTACCAAATGGTGAAGCGCAAAAAATAATAAAAAATAATTTCCATTATAAACATTTAAAGTTTATTGATTTATCAGCAGATTTTAGAATTAAAGACTTGAAAGAATATAAAAATTGGTACTCCATCAGCCATAATGCAAAAGATTTAATTGATAAATCAATTTATTCTATTCCCGAATTTACAAAAGACTCAATAAATAAATTTAGAATAATAGCAAACCCAGGATGTTATCCAACTTCTGTTCAGATGGCTCTACTACCACTCTTTAAAAAAAATTTATTATCTACGAAAAATATTACAATATATTCAAAGTCTGGTTATTCAGGTGCTGGCAAAAATTATAAGTTAAAATTTTCACATAAAAACTTCGATTCTTCTATATTTGCTTATGGCATAGAAAAGCACAGACATATGTCTGAATTAGATCAAGAATTTAAAAAATATTCTAAAACTAAAGTTGAATATACATTTAACCCACACTTGCTTCCCACCTTTAGAGGAATTTTATCTTCTATTTATTTAGAAACAAAAAAAAATATTAAGATTGAAAAAATACACTCAACACTTAAAAAATTTCATTCAAAAAATATTTTTGTTCGTTTGCAAAAAATAAATACACCCATAGGTAACGGAAATGTACTAAATACAAATTTTTGTGAAATTTCTGTTTGTAAAACTAGATATAAAAATAAAATTGTTATTTTTTCTGCTATAGATAATTTGGTTAAAGGAGCTTCTGGTCAAGCAATACAAAACATGAATCTAATATATAAATATAAGGAAAACTTAGGTTTGAAATGAAGTTTATTTTTACACTTTTTTTATTAACCCTCTTATCATGTAACACAGCTAAAAAAGAATATGTTTGTGGCGATCATACCTGTGTTAATAAAAAGGAATTTAATGAATTTTTTTCAAAAAATTTAACAATTGAAATTAAATCACAAAATAATAAAAACAATAAAATTGTCGATTTAGCCAAATTAAACACAAATGCTAAAAATATAGAAAAAAATAACAATAAAAATGCTAAAAAAGTAAATAAAATCAAAAAAAAAAAAGATAAAAAAAAAATCAAAGAAGAAAAAAAAAAAAAAAAAGAGGAAAAAAAAAAAAGGGAAGAAAAAAAAAAAAAAAAAAAAAAAAAAAAAAAAAAAAAAAAGAAAAAAAAAAAAACAAAGAAGAAAAAATTAAAGTATTGGAGGAGCTAAAAACAAGGGAAGATAAAAAAAAAAAAAATGCTCAGCTAACAAAGATTGCAAAGTTAAAAGCAATAGCTGAAGAGCAAGCACAAAATGAAATAAGCAACAATAGAGAGGTAAAAAGTAAAATTGTGAATAATGCTAGTGAGAACAAGCAGCCCATAGTAAAAATTACCGAGAAAACTATTTCTGAAGACACGCTTGAAATTAAGAATACAAAAAGCATATGTGATGAAATTAAAGATTGTGATATTGATAAAATTACTGAATTGTTGACTGAAAAAGGAAAAGACAAACCATTTCCAAATATGTCGTCAAATTAAATTTTAAATGACCAAAAAAATGAACATTGTTATTGTAGGACTGGGTAATATTGGTGCTTACTTTTATAACTATTTAATAAAAAATAAAAAAATTTTATTTAATAAAACCAATACAATTCCTAATATTCTTTTTGTTTCTGCTAAATCACTCGGAAAAAAAAGATCTTTCAAAATTCCTAAAAAATTGTGGTTGAAGAATTGTTTGCTAGCTTCCAAAATGAAGGAGGTTGATATTATAATAGAACTTATTGGTGGCTCAGAAGGGATAGCTAAAAAATTAGTTTTTGAGGCATTAGAAAATAAGAAACATGTCATAACCGCAAATAAAGCTTTGATTGCAAAATATGGAGATCAATTAGCTAAAATTGCTGAAAAAAATAAAGTCAATCTTGAGTTTGAGGCTGCGGTTTGTGGGGGAATACCAATTATAAGATCTATAAAAGAAGGTCTGATTGCAAACAATATTAGTAAAATTTACGGAATACTCAACGGTACATCTAATTATATTTTATCTTCTATGGATAAAAATAAACTTGAATATAAAGATTCATTAGTTAAAGCTAAAAAATTAGGTTATGCAGAATCCAACCCAACATCTGATTTAAATGGTGAAGATGTTGCTTCAAAATTAAAAATTTTAACGGCACTATCATTCAATACTTTTATTAACAATAAGTCGATACTAGTTGAGGGTATTAAAAATATTGATCAAATCGATATAAATAATGCCAATCAATTAGGGTATAAAATAAAACTTGTTGGTGTAGCAGAGTTAAACAAGAACAGGATCATTCAAAGAGTTCATCCGGCCCTTATTAAAAATAATTCATACATTGCAAAAATAAATGGTGTTTTAAATGCTGTGATCGTTGATTCTAATCCTGCTGGACAAAGTGTGTTACAGGGTGAGGGCGCTGGCTCCGGTCCAACTACTTCATCTTTAGTCTCTGATTTATGTTCTGTGCTGCGAGGAAATATTAAGTTTCCTTTTGTAATATCTGAGAAACAAAGAAAATTCGTCCCATTTGACAGAATAGATGAAAAAAAATTTTCTATTTATCTGCGTTTAGATGTTCAAGATAAACATGGTATTTTATCTGACATAGCAAAACTCATGGCAAAAAATAAAATATCAATAAAAAGATTAATTCAAAATCCAACTGTAAATAAAAAAAATGCCTCTATAATTATTATTACTCACGATGCAAAAAATCTATCTTTTGTAAAAGTTCTATCATCATTAAAAACAAAAAAATATATTATTACTAATCCTAAGTTTATCCGAATAGAAAAAATTTAATGGCTATTGAAAAAAGCTATTTAGAAAAATTTATAAAAGCTACAGAATTTGGTGCTTATGGAGCGTTCCCCTTCATTGGAAAAGGTAACAAAACTGCAGCGGACAAAGGTGCAGTTGATAAAATGAGAACTGAACTTAATAAAATTAACATGAAAGCAACTATTGTAATTGGTGAAGGTGAAATGGATGAGGCACCTATGCTTCGTATAGGAGAAACAGTTGGTACTAATAACGGCCCTGAATTTGACATAGCTGTAGATCCTCTAGAAGGAACAACATTTACATCCAAAGGTTTGCCTAATGCCTTTTCAGTTTTAGCTGTTGCAGAAAAAGGGAATCTTCTTTCTGCACCAGATACTTATATGGAAAAAATTATAATAGGATCAAATTTACCAAAAAATTTATTAGATCTTGATAACACTATTGAAACAAATATTAATTTACTTGCTGAGGCCAAAAATAAAAAAACATCAGAATTGAGCGCGTGTGTAATGAAAAGAACTAGACACGATCATATAGTTAAAGCTCTGAGGAAAATGAACGTGACAATAAATTATATTACTGACGGAGACATAGCTGGAGGGTTGAGCGTTGTAGGCAGCAAACCTATAAATGATATTTATTTAGGCACTGGCGGTGGACCAGAGGGAGTTATTGTAGCTGCAGCTTTATCTTGTTTAGGTGGGCAAATACAAGGACGTTTGATCTTGGATAAAAATGAAATTATTAGAGCTAATAAACTAGGTATTACTGATTTAAAAAAAAAATATAATATTCAAGACATGATAAAAGGAGACGTAATATTTTGCGCAAGTGGTGTAACAAATGGTGATTTAGCTGAAGGAGTTAAAATATTTGATAACTCTTTTCAAGTTAACACTTTAGCTTTACACAAAAGTCAAAAGATAAATAAATTATTTACTAATATTCACAACATATGAATTCAATTTCGGTAAGTGGTAAAAATTGGATTTCAAAAGAATTCAATTCAGATGATATAAATTTTTTTAAAACTAACTATTTTTTAGATGAAACAGTTGCAAAGCTTTTATCTATAAGAAAAATAAAAAAGAATGAGATTAAATCTTTCCTTAATCCTTCAATTAAAAATATTTTACCTAATCCATTTGTTTTAAAGGATATGGACAAGGCTATAGAAAGAACTATTTCTGGAATATTAAAAAAAGAAAAGATTGGAATATTTGGAGATTATGACGTCGATGGAGCTACTTCAACAGCAATTTTAGGTCAATATTTTAAGTCAGTAAACATAGAGTATGAAATTTATATACCTGACAGGAAAACTGAAGGTTTTGGTCCAAATGAAAAAGCTTTCTCAGATTTTATCAATTTAGGTGTAAACCTTATTTTTACTGTCGATTGCGGTACCCTTTCTTTTGCCCCAATGAATTTTGCTAAAATTAAAAATATTGATGTTATTATTCTTGATCATCACCAATCAGAAATAAAATTACCCAATGCCCATTCAATAGTTAATCCTAACAGATTCGACGACAGATCAGAGCTCAACTATTTGTGTGCCGCTGGAGTTTGTTTTTTATTTTTAATAGCTTTGAATAAAAAATTAAGAGATCTTAATTGGTTTGAATTAAATTCTATTACAGAACCTGATTTAATTAACATTTTAGATTTAGTATCATTAGGTACGGTTTGTGACGTTGTTCCGTTAGTTGGGTTGAATAGAGCTATTGTACATCAAGGGCTTAAAGTTTTTAAAAAAAAAAATAATCTTGGTTTAAAAACATTGATTGAATCTAACAATATAGAGAGCAATATAACTACATACCATTTAGGTTATGTTTTAGGACCAAGAATTAATGCTGGTGGTAGAGTAGGAAAATCTACACATGGTGCAAATTTGTTATTGAACACCAATGCAAAAGAAACTTTTAAAATTGCGTCAGAATTAAATAATTATAACAAGGAAAGACAAACGCTTGAATCCAAGTTGTTAAATAAAATTTTGAACACCAATTTTAAAATAAATTCTGATCCAGTAATTATTTTATATGGAGAAAATTGGCACGAAGGAATCATTGGCATCATTGCAGCTCGTGTTAAAGAAAAATACAACAAACCTACAATTATTATATCAGTCACTTCTGGTATTGGCAAAGGATCAGCTAGATCTATTTATGGTTTTGATATCGGATCAATAGTTATTGGAGCGGTACAAAATGATTTATTAATCAAAGGAGGTGGACATAAAATGGCCGCAGGTTTTACCATTGACATGGATAAAATTGAAAAATTTAAAGAGTTTGTTTTTAAAAAGTTTAGATCTGTTAACATTAATTTAGAAGAAAAAAAAAATTATTATTTTGATACTGAAATTGCTCCATCCGCAGTTAACACTAATTTTTTTGAAAAAATAAATTCATTAGCTCCTTTTGGATCAGGGAATACTGAACCTAGATTTACTATCAACAATCTAAAAGTAGTTAACTCCAAAATTGTTGGAGAAAAACATATTAAGTCTGTTTTACTAGGATCTGATTCTACCACAATCAAAACAATTACCTTTAATTCAGTGGAAACAGAATTAGGAGCTTATTTGTTAAAAAAAAATATGAAAAGCTTTAACATCGCTGGTAAATTAAGTCTGAATGAGTGGAGAGGTCAAAAAAATGTAGAGTTTATTATTGATGATATATCTGTTATTAAATAGCAAAAAAATTAGGTCCCATCGTCTATCGGTTAGGACACGTGGTTTTCATCCTCGAAAGAGGGGTTCGATTCCCCTTGGGACCGCCA
>Ga0115004_10004324_pt1 | contig 11354 bp, 9 predicted proteins | sample ArcticOcean_MG_C_10_FD_88737 | JGI IMG/M metagenome (GOLD analysis project Ga0115004, IMG submission 88737) | Marine microbial communities from western Arctic Ocean - ArcticOcean_MG_CB11_90 | ecosystem: Environmental > Aquatic > Marine > Oceanic | place: Arctic Ocean: Canada Basin | collected...
CAAAGTTCAGGTTTCTAGGTGTCCTGACTGTGAAGGTAAAATTAAATCACCTTCTTGTTGTGGTGTTGAAATGTCTTGTGATATTTATGGATTAAACCATTTTATATATCTTAAGTCAAATAAGAAATTTAAAAAATAACTCAAATGAAAAAATTAATTTTTATTCTGTTAATTGCATGTGTCTCACTAACGCAAGCACAAAAATTTAAAGGACTAGACAGCAGTCCTCTGGACAAGTCTACTTATCCAGTTGCCAATGAAATAACAGAGAAGGCTGCTATTGTTTATTATAGTCGTCCTCAATTAAAAGGAAGGCTTATGGAAGACATCCTTACCTATGGCAAGGTTTGGAGAACAGGTGCCAATGAGTCTACTGAAATTATTTTTAACAAATCTGTTAAAATTGGAGAGACCGTAATTCAACCTGGAACTTATTCTTTATATTCAATTCCGTCTGAAGAAAGTTTAATGGTTATTATAAATACTGCGAAAAATACTTGGGGTGCTTACAACTACAAAAAAGATAATGATGTGGTAAGAATCAATTTGGCTGTTATGGAAAGTGATGAAGAGCTTGAAGCCTTGTCGATGGTATTTACAGGTGAAAAAAACAACGCAAAACTTCACATGGGCTGGGGATATGCTAGAGTAGAGATGCCTTTCACTATTCTCTAATCTGATTCTTTTATAAAGAAAAAAACCTCTTCATTTGAAGGGGTTTTTTTATCTTTATTTTTTAATTTTAATTGACCTACAATGGACTTTAACTTCTATAATTTATATTTAAGAGCTGGCTTATCTGATCCAATTGCAAAATCATTAGATTCAATTACTTCCTCTTTTATCGTTCTTGTGCTTGCTTTTATTGTCACCCTAATTTTCAAAAAAACATTGCTTGTTTTTTTTAATCAAATTGCAAAAAGAACCAAATCTAATTTTGATGATTACTTAATAAAAAATAAAGTTCCAGCAACGCTCTCTTTCTTTCCCGGACTGTTTGTTTTGATTTGGCTTTTACCAAATACCCTAGAAAACTTTTCAGTGCTTAAGAATCCGGTCTCTGTTGTTTTAGATGTTATCGGGGCGCTTCTGACCATCGGTATTATTAGAAAGTTATTAAATAGCTTAAAAGACTTTTTAAAAATATTACCTGCATTTAAAGACAAACCTATAGACAGCTACATTCAAGTCTTTATGATATTTGTTTGGTTTGTTGGGATTATCACAATTCTCTCTTTACTGTCTGGAAAAGATATAAGCGCATTTTTGACTACTCTGGGAGCGATGTCTGCAATAATTTTGCTCATTTTCAAGGACACCATCATGGGTTTTGTTGCCAGCATTCAAGTAACTATCAACGACACTGTCAGAATTGGAGATTGGATCACCATGAAAAGCTGTGATGCAGATGGTGACGTTATTGAAATCAATCTTTCTACCGTAAAAGTTCAGAATTTCGATAAAACCATTACGACTATTCCAACCTACAAGCTAGTTTCTGACTCTTTCATAAACTGGAGAGGAATGAGTGAAGCCGGAGGTAGACGGATTAAAAGATCGATTCAGGTTAAGGTGTCAAGCATCAAATTCATAGACGAAAACTCAATAAGTAAGTACGCTAAGATTCAAAGAATCTCTGATTTTATATCACAAAAATCAAAAGAAATCGAAGATGACAATGCCAAAAAAGGAATTGATAAATCTTTAATGGTTAATGGAAGGAACATGACCAACTTAGGTCTCTTTCGACGTTATGCCCTGGATTATCTAGAAACACATCCAGAAATAAATCAAGATATGACCGTAATGGTGCGTCAATTGTCTCCAACTCCACAAGGAATCCCCATTGAAGTTTACGTTTTTATCAAGGATAAAGTTTGGCTTAATTATGAACAAATTGTCTCTGGTATTTTCGATCATCTACTTGCATCACTCTCTTATTTTGAGTTAGAATCTTTTGAGCTTTTTGGAGACAAAAAAGTTTGAGTTTTAAAATAATCATTATTTAAATTATTTATATTAATAAAATTAATTTATGTCAATTAAAGACCTGTATACACCAAGCTTTAAAAACCGGAACCGTAGTCATTTTGCATCAATTGTTAAGATTGCTTTAGCAGATGATATCATTACGGAAGAGGAAAAAGCTTTCATCGACCGATTGGCAATTTATTTAGAGATCGAGCCAGAAATGGCTGATAAAATAATGGAATCTCCTGAGGATTATAAAATCAGCCCACCTTCTGATGAAAAATCGAGGCTAGAACGTCTTTATGATATTGGACGCATGGTCCATGCTGACTACATCGCTGATGAACAAGAAAAAATACTGATGAAGCGAATGGTTGTTGGGCTTGGATTTGAAATTGAAAGTGTAGAATTTGTTGTGAACAACGCATTAGACCTTATAGAAGAAGGTTTAGATCAGGACGAGTTTGTAGAAAGGTTTAATGTTTAAAATCACTTAATTTATAGGTGATTTCATCGTCTGCTATCTGTTCCTCAGGATCAAGAGCTATTCGAATAGGAAAACCGTATTGTTCTTCATAGCTTACTCCAAAAGAACTTGGATCACTTTTAGCTTTCTCCTCAATAAAATCAAAGAAACCATTGATCGTCCTAAAGTCGTAATGCACTTCGGGATTGTAATTCTCTCCATTAATTGAAACGATCGTTTCCTCTACAACACGTACTTCCTTTGGAAGTCGATATTCCTCTGTACAATAACATGAAATCGTCTGAGTGAAGTAATAATCGCTTGTGTCTAATTCCTCCCACTTAGCCAAATTAGTCTCAAAATCCGTTTGAGGATTCTGAGGGTTATCATCATTACAACCAATTAGAAAGATTGCAAATAACAAAAATATATTATTTGTTTTCATAATTCTACTTTAACACTCTAATGACAAATTTAATGCCAGTATTTATTTTTTATAGAACTTATTGAAACGCCAGTAGGATAGAATCCCAAGTATAGAAATAATTACAAGGGCATAATACACAAAATTAGGAGTGATAATCTTATCGCCACTTGCATAAGAATGAAGACCAACTAGGTAGAAATTAACACCGAAATAAGTCATCAGAATACTAGCAAAAGCAACAATACTCATAAAGTTAAAAGTCCAATTACTCCGTAATCCAGGAACTAAGCGCATGTGAATTACAAATGCGTAAACCATGATACTGATAAGTGCCCAGGTTTCTTTTGGATCCCAACCCCAATATCTCCCCCAACTTTCATTGGCCCACATGCCTCCTAGGAAATTCCCAATGGTAAGCATAATTAAACCAACGGTTATTGATAATTCATTGATTATTGTGAGTTCTTTTATATTCAATTCAATTTTTTCTTTATTTTTTTTATTGGTCAACAGCATTAACAACAAAGTCACAACTCCTATGATCATTCCGAGTGCAAAAGGTCCATAGCTCCCGACAATAACTGCAACGTGAATCATGAGCCAGTAACTGTCCAAAACAGGCTGTAAGTTTGCAATGGCAGGGTCCATCCAGTTCCAATGCGCAATCATTAAAATCATAGAAGAAACAAAAGCGGTTGAAGCCAATGTTAAGTCAGATTTTCTTCCAAAAATTAACCCGAAAAATAAAGTTGCCCAAGCAACATAAATCATTGATTCATAGGCATCACTCCAAGGTGCATGCCCCGAAATAAACCACCTTGCTATCAAGCCTCCTGTGTGGAGGATAAAAAGGAAAAGAATTATATATTTTAAAAAAACTATTAAAAACTTTAGTGCTTTATTGTTTTTAAATATTTGAACTAAAAGAACAACAAACAAAAGCATACCAGCATAAAGATACCAGCTGAAAAGCTTCTTAAATATGTCGTACTTATTGTAGGTGATTTCAGCATCTATTCTTTTGGCAGAGGGCAATACCTGCTTGCCGAATTTTCTTTGAAAGCCTTCTATACTTTCTAACAAACCATTAGATTGCTCATAGTCCCCTTTAGTTTTAGCCAACCTAAGGGCATTGAAATACAAAGGCAATATGTTATAGACATAAAGTGAATCCTTTCCTTTGAAACTCGAATCTTTTAATTCTGGATAAGAAACCCATTTGTTAGATAATTCATTGGGAATTGGAAAAATTCTTAAAACCTTTCCTTCCAATGCTGAATACAACAAATTTACCCTTCGGTCTACTTCAATAAAATCTTTTTGGAATTGATTCGGAACTGCAGCGCGATAAGCATTTTCTAATTGAGAAGATATTTTATAATTCCCTTGGTCATCAAAAAAAGAAACCAAAGAAGCCTTTTTTTGCTTCGAGTCTACTTCAAGAATACTTCTTAAACTATCATTGCCTCTTTTTAGATAAATAATTGGGATGTTATACCAAACCGCAGGGTTTTCAATCATCGACATCATCACCTGATCGGAATTAAGTTCGCCATATTTGTCACTCTTACTTACTTTCCTCAACAACTCTGAAGAAAAAGTGTTTGCTGGCTTCATCCTTCCCCCAAGGTCTTGGATTACAAGGCGACCAAATTTTCGCGCATGTTCTTTCGAAACTACATTTGTATTAACTACTGAATCAAAATTAAATACGGGACGCGTGGTGTGTCCATGAGATTGTCCATTAGCAACGGAAACACCAAACAACAACAGCATCAATGTTAAACTTTTCTTTTTTTGCTTTAACTTTTCAAGCTTTGCAGATAAATCTTTAAATCGAGTTTTGCCAATAAAAAAGATTCCCATCATACTTAAATACAATAAAATATAACCCGCATAGGTAATATTCGTTCCCCAAAAATCATGATTTACCGAAAGTACCGTTCCGCGTTCGTCAGGGTCAAATGATGCTTGAAAAAAACGAAATCCTTGATGATCTAATACGTGATTCATATAAACCTCATATTCAAAGGGATCTTTGTCCTCGACTGTAATCTCACTCTTAAATGAAGAATAGCTTTTTTCTGTACCAGGATATTTTTCCGCAATAAAATCATTCAATCTAATTGAAAAAGGCAATTCCTTTCTTAGAGAACCATATTTCAAATAAAAATCCAATCCCCCTAAAGTTATTTTCTTCATGTTATTAGAGATTCCTTTGCCTCCAAGAATCGTAATTGAATCAGATTGGTTTCCCGCAATTATATTTAATCTTAATGCATCTTCCGCTTGTTTTGTTTCTTCTGAAATTTTAACCCATTCAAATTGTCCTCTTAGAGGAGGATCTGGAATTACAAATTGGAAATTGGCTAGATTATATAACGATCTCAATTGGAGTGACTGTTCAATTAATTCTTCAACATTTCCTGTTTGTTGATCGGCCATTCTCATGTAACTCCCCTCGAAAGGTGATGTTATGTAATGGAGTCCGCCTTCTGATCGCAGATTTATTGCGCCCGCAATAGGATTGTTAAGGGTAAACAGAATGTTATGAATACTTGCAACCTCCCCCTCTTTTAAATAATGGTCGTGACGCGAACCATCTCCCGATTCAACAATCTTTATGTAACGGTCTCCACTGTCGTTCAGGACCAGTTGTTCCTCAACATCCTCAGTATAGTTGAGATAATTTATAGAAAATGGAATTTTATTAAACTTATTGTCCCAACTGAAATCATTGTTGACATGCTCGGAAAACAAAAAGTCTTTTTCGAGTGTTTTACGCTGAGCAATGCCGTCAATCTCGCCTTCAACAAAGACTGTTAAATAAGTTTTATCCGTTAGAAAAGTGTTCTCAGTTGCTCCCTCTCTAATCGGCATTACGCCTTCATAACCAAAATATCTTGTAATAAATGCTCCGAAAATGATCAAAATAAAAGAGAAGTGAAGCATTAAAACCGTCCATTTTTCTTTTCTAAATAATTTATATTTAAAAATATTTCCGAAAAAATTAACCATTAATAAGACTAAAATAAGCTCGAACCACCAAGCGTTATAAATCCATATTTTAGAGGTATCCGTACTGTACCAACTCTCTATAAATGTTCCCAATGCCATTGCGGTAGGAAAAACAACAAAAAGAATTGACATTAAGCGGTTTGAAAACAAATACTTTAGAAATTTTTCCTTCATTATCAATTGATATATTTTCGCTTACAAAGATACTTCTTGAGATTTAATTACAACAAAATCAAACTATCAAATTGAATGTAATAAGAAATAATTCGATCAAAAACGAAATGAAAACACTTTGAAAACAATTTCGCGGCTAAACTGAGCCGATATGGCAGCCAAGTAAGACATTGCTGCTAAAACAGATACCGCCAATTGAATGAAGTTAAAGATGTTCATGCCCTTAATCTTGATATACATCGTTGCAAACGAGCCGCTTCATCCTACTATTAGGATGGAAACAGGAATCATTAAATAATATTTTGAAAGATAATTGCACCGAAGGGTCCTGTAGAAGTTTATAAGTAAAAGATTTAGATAATATAAATTTAGGTAAAAATATCTTTATGTATTTTTGAAAATGATTAAAATTGTATTGTTAGGAGCTGGGAATCTCGGTCATCATTTTCAAAAGCTTTTTCATGAAGCTGAAAATGTTGATTTGGTTCAATGGTACAATAGAGATTTAAACACAATTGAGTTTGTGAAAAATGATACTAAGATCACTAATGAACTTTCTCAATTAGAAGATGCAGATCTTTATATAATAGCAGTTTCAGATAATTCCATAGCCAAAGTAAGTTCCCAAATGAATAGGCAGCGCTTGGTTGTCCATTGTGCAGGTGGCGTTGACATGAAAATCTTAGAATCTGGAGGAAGAAAAGGCGTGTTTTACCCTTTGCAAACTTTTACAAAATCACATGAATTGTCTTTTAAAGACCTTCCTATTTGTATTGAAGCTGAAGATGAAAAGGATAAAATCACATTATTTAGCCTCACAAAAGAACTTGGCGCACTCCCTTATGAAATGAATTCTAGTCAGAGGGAAGTGTTGCATTTGACTGCAGTTTTTATCAATAATTTTGGAAACCATCTATTTAATATTGGTAATAAAATAGCCGAATCAAACAATATTCCTTTTAAAATTCTGAATCCAATCATTCTTGAAACAGCAAAAAAGGCAATTGCACAAGGACCTGAAAAGTCTCAAACTGGACCTGCCATTAGAAATGACGAAAACACAATTAAAAAGCACTTGGATTTATTAGAAAATACTCAATACAAAGAATTATATTTAGCCCTTACGGCTTCAATCAAACAGAACAATGAGTGAAAAAAATTACAAAGAAAAATTAAACAACATCAGAGCTTTTATTTTCGATGTCGACGGAGTGCTTACCGATGGTAGGGTATTAGTGACAACCTCTGGAGAAATGCATCGTTCTATGAACACAAAAGATGGATTTGTAATGAAATTTGCCCTTACAAACGGCTATAAGATTGCCATTATATCCGGTGGGACAAACGAAGGCGTAAGAGATCGTTTTAAAGAACTAGGCGTTCAAAAAGTTTATTTAGGCGTGCATCAAAAAGACGATTCTTTTGACGATTTTGTAAAAGAAAACAATCTCAATTCAAGCGAGGTTTTGTACATGGGTGACGACATTCCTGATCTCTCAGTGATGGAAAAGTCAGGTCTTTCGACCTGTCCCAACGATGCAGTAACTGACGTAAAAGAAGCTGCAGATTATATTTCTCATAAAAAAGGAGGGGACGGCTGTGTTCGTGAAATCATAGAACAGGTCCTCCGAGTTAAGGGGGATTGGCCTTTTGGAAAAAATAAAAAATAAAGCTTTTGGATATATATTCACTTAATGGCTACGAAATAATTCTGGCCTCTGGATCTCCAAGAAGGAAAGATTTTTTGAATCAAATCGGGTTTCCTTTTACCATCAAGACATTTTATGTGGAAGAAAGTTTCCCCAACAATCTAAAGGGCAGAGAAATTGCTGATTACATTGTGACAAAAAAGTCAGCCCCTTTCAAAGAAATCATTCTGCCAAAACAAATTGTCATCACTGCCGATACAATCGTTTGGTGTGAAAATGAATATTTGGGAAAGCCAAAAGACGAAGCCGATGCAAAAAACATGTTGCAAAAACTTTCTGGAAAATCACACGAAGTGATTACAGCAGTTGGGTTTCTTTTTGATGGTCAGTTTGACATCATCACCGAAGTAACTGAAGTGCATTTTAAAGAGCTTTCGGAAATTGAAATTGATCAATACATCAGTCAAAACGATCCGTTAGACAAGGCTGGAGCCTATGGCATACAGGACTGGATCGGGGAAATTGGAATTATTAAAATTAATGGTAGTTACACAAATGTGGTCGGATTACCTCTCGCTCAGGTTTTTCAAAAAATTAAATCTATAATTCAGAACTGATTCTTTTTTTTTAATAATGTAACTTAAACCTTAAAATCAAAACAAGTGATACACAAAATATTTAGCAGTCTGTTTCTTGTTTATTCTTTGATCAGCTGCTCAGAGCAGCAGTTAAATCCAGAAAAAGTTAACTTTAGCAACGAATTCAAGTCTTATTGGTTTGATGGGAAAGCAGAAATATCTACTTACAGTTTGTCTCAATCGAGGTACGGGGAAATGCGTTCGGGAAATGCTGTTTTAATTTTTGTAACAGAAGATTTTTTAAAAAATAAACAAGTAAAAGCTAACATTTCTTCCGAAAAAAGTGAGTCTGTATTAAAGTTAAATCGTACCGTTAATTTCTTAACCGGAATCTATCCTTATCACATCATGAACAGTTCTTTCGTTTCATTGGAGGAGAAAGAATCTTTAAGAAAAATAACAGCTTCCATTCAAGAATGGTGTGGGCATACTTACCTTCAGCTCAATAAAAAATCAGAGCTTAAGATCAAAAGACATTCTTATTTTGAGGGAGAAGCAGATCAAGAACTTAATTTTAAAAATGCCTTGACAGAAGAGGAGCTTTGGAGTGCAATCAGAATAAATCCCAGCAGCTTGCCCATTGGAAATTTAAACATAATTCCTTCCTTGGATTTATTGCAGCTGAATCACTTAAGAATAAAACCCTATCCAGCGATTGCGAAATTAGATTTAAAGAATAATTATTTTACTTATAGTCTTGAGTTTCAAGATTTAAATCGTTTACTTAAAATTAAATTCAAAAATATTTTTCCCTACCAAATAGAAGGATGGGAAGAGTTTTCACATAAGGAAAACATTCAGCTGAGCAGGGCAAATCGATTGACCACAAAAAAAATTAGTTATTGGCAAAATAATAAATTAGGAGATGAAAAATACAGAGACAGCTTACTGCTCAATCCATAAGATTATGATGCGTTTCATTATCTTTATTATGAGCATGAACCTCATTCATGCCCAAAGTTCTTCGGAGAACTATAAAAGTATTCAGAAGTTAAATTTCCTGGGTTCAGTACTTTATGTTGCAGCACATCCGGATGATGAAAACACAAGAATGATTTCTTATTTTTCAAATCACCTTCTTGCGCGAACTGCCTATTTATCTCTGACAAGAGGAGATGGAGGACAGAATTTAATTGGATCTGAATTAAGGGAAGCTTTGGGTTTAATAAGAACACAAGAACTGTTATCAGCCCGACGCATTGATGGTGGAGAGCAATATTTTACAATGGCCATCGACTTTGGTTACTCAAAACATCCAGATGAAACATTTTCGATTTGGGATAAAGAAAAAGTTCTTTCACAAACCATTGAAAGAATAAGACAATTCAAACCCGATGTTATCATCAATCGTTTTGACCACAGAACTCCTGGAAAAACACATGGTCATCACACCGGTTCAGCAATTATAAGCACCGAAGCCTTTGAACTCTCTGGCTCAAAAAACGCTTTTTCTATCTCTGAAATCTGGCAGCCTAAAAGGCTGTTTTTCAACACCTCTTGGTGGTTCTATGGAAGTCGTGAAAAGTTTAACAAATCGGATAGATCCAATTTAATTGAATTTGACAGTGGCGTTTATGATCCTTTAACGGGGAAAAGTAATTCTGAAATTGCTGCAATGAGTAGAAGTCAGCACAAGTCGCAGGGGTTTGGAAGCGCTGCGCAACAAGGTCGTCAGGTAGAATACCTGGAGTTGATTAAAGGAACGCCACTAAAATCAAACAATCCATTTGAAGGGATTAACACAAGCTGGACGCGCCTTGCAGGCGGTGCTGAAATTGAGAAGCTGATTATTGACGTTATCAATGAATTTAATTTCTCAAAACCTTATCTGAGCGTATCGAAACTTGTTCTGGCCTATGATAAAATCAAAAAACTGAAGAACAAGCATTGGAGTGAAATAAAATCAAAAGAAATTGAAGGTGTTATTTTGCGGTGTCTTGGGGTTGATCTTCAAGTAAATGCTTCAGTGCCTTATGCTATTTTTGACGAAGAAATAAACATAACAATTAAAGCAGTCAATCCCAGTCCGATAAAAGTTATCATTAAACAGCTTGAAAAAATCAAGCAAACCGAATCAATCGAAAAATTATTGGTGCAAAACTTAGTTTTTAAAAAAAAATTAAAACATATAATAAAAGGGGAGATTAGTAGCCCATATTGGCTTTCTGAGAAAAGTTCAACAGGAATGTACAGCACGTCGAAAAAAAACCTCATCGGGTTGGCAGAAACTCCAGCAGCAATTGTCATTGACTTTACGCTTTTAATTGAGGGTGTGGAGATAAAAGCGACCCTGCCCCTCTCCTATCGCAAGACAGACCCTGTCAGAGGGGAAGTTGTCGTGCCATTCCAAATACTTCCTGCCACCACAACTCAAATCGAAGAACCGGTTTATTTGTTTTCAGGAAAAGAAAAAAAATCAATTAATATAAAAGTCAAAAATAATGGTGAAAGTTTTGAAGGAAACATTCACTTAAAGGGAAATAAACATTGGAAAATTTCACCAGAAAATCATAGTATTGTTATTCATGGAAAGGGTGCCGAGAAAAACCTTTCATTTGAAATAACACCCCCTGACTTTCCAGATCAATTCGCGCTTAAACCTCTAATAGAAACTAGTAAAAACACTTTTAACGCATCGATGCAGGAAATCGAATACGATCACTTCCCCAAGCAATACATGGTCGTTCCGGCAAGTTCAAAAGCAATTACATTAGATTTAAAAACTGACTTAAATAAAATTGGTTACATCAATGGCGCTGGAGACAAAATACCTGAAAGTTTACGAGCAGTGGGAATCGAAGTTGAAACGCTTGATGCCGAGCAAATTAGTCTAGAAAAACTGAACAACTATGCCTCAGTAGTGATGGGCATTCGGGCGTTTAATGTGAATGAATCCTTACCCTTTAAAAATAAAATCTTATGGGAGTATGTCGCTCAAGGTGGAACCTTATTAATTCAATACAACACCAGCAGAGGACTAAAAACAAATGAAATTGCGCCCCTCAATCTAA
>Ga0115004_10004327_pt1 | contig 11352 bp, 10 predicted proteins | sample ArcticOcean_MG_C_10_FD_88737 | JGI IMG/M metagenome (GOLD analysis project Ga0115004, IMG submission 88737) | Marine microbial communities from western Arctic Ocean - ArcticOcean_MG_CB11_90 | ecosystem: Environmental > Aquatic > Marine > Oceanic | place: Arctic Ocean: Canada Basin | collected...
AAATTGACATCGAAATTTTTACCGAATCTAAATGGGACATCTTTGGAAGTATTGTTAATGTCATCTTCAGCCCTCATTATGATCTCATCAAATGAGGGCATTGTATGAAATCTTAATTCAGAAAGATCAATTTTATCGGTTTGCCATGAAAGAGGAGATCCTCCTTGAGAAATTTGTGCGTTTGATAGTATGGCTATAGCTATGGCACATAAAGTCAGTGATAAATGCTTCATAATAGTGAATAAGGTTCTTTTAGGTTACGCTCTAAAGTTAAGCATAAACAAGAACATCTGTTAACAGAACAATAACAAATTATATGTAGGACTCTACAAGCAGAATTAATATTGCTGAACCTGAGATGGTTAAGCCGATCACATTTATCGAGCTTAATCTTTCTTTTAATAAGATGAAAGCAGTTATGGAGCTTATAATTACAATACCCAAATTATTAATGGGAATTATTTGGCTTTTGGCTAGAGAAATACTGTCAAATGTTTTTAGTAAAAAGAAAATAGAAGCGAAGTTTATTAGGCCTAGAACTACTCCGGCTATAACGGTAGGCCTTGTGAATTTTAAGTTGTTCTTTTTACTTCCTATTAGAATAGAGATACCAGTAGTGCCAGCTACCATGAATGGTAGAAAAGTAAGTAATATTTTATCGGAATTTGAGTGAGCATAGTGCTGGTCAGTGTATGCTAAGACAATATCAAGAAAGCCTGACCCTAAGAAAAGAATCAATGGAAGTAGTAAACTGAATTTTCCAGAACCTTTAGAGTATACTGTGAAATATATTCCCGGAATAGCCACGAGAAGAGCTGTTATTTTTAGCCATGAAAATGAATCGGAATTGTCAAAAAACATAAAAAATATAGCAGGAATAACTAAAGACAGCTTGGTAGCTACACTGCTTATCCCAGCTCCCATGTCTTGTGATATCTTAGCCATAAGGTAGAATAAACCAATAAATAAGAATCCTAATAGAGCTCCATTTCTTATAAGGGGACTGTAACTGATTTCTCCACCGCTTAACTCACCTGAAACAAGAGCTAACCCTAAAACCGTGGCAGTGAAGTAATTGAGTACTATAGCTTGTAGTGTGTTTACATTGTATCGAGTAAACGTTTTGAATAAAAGAAATATAGCGCTGCTAGAAAGAAGGCTTAGGATTAAATATATCATATTCTAATTTCGCGTGTTATTATTCTTATTTGGTCAGTATTAAGATTGAACTCCTCAGTTTCATATCCTGAAACTTGAGGACTTATCAGTCCCTTAGGCCAGTCATTCTTTCCTGTTAATATTCTAGCTTCATCCCATAACTTTTGGTTTATGAATGATTCTAAGGTTGATTTACCTCCTTCGATGATAACAGAGAGAATATTTCTACTCGCTAAGAATTTCAAAACTTGATTTGAGATGTCTTCATTATCGTTAAGCAAGCAGAATTCAGTCTGTGCGTTGATGACCCGCTCTACTTTAGAGAATACTACAGATGGAGTTTTTAAATTCCAAAATTCGTGATTGTCTGGAATTTTATTATTTGGATCTATCACTAGGCGCAATGGGTTTTTTCCAGAGGCATGTCTAACGTCTAGTGCAGGCGAGTCATTTATAACCGTATAAGCTCCTACGAGTATGGCGTCTTCTTGAGCACGCCACTGATGCACTATCGTTTTTGTTTCAGGTTGAGTAATCCAATTGACACCTTTATCATTTTCAACTCTGGTTTTATCCATAAAACCATTTTGGGTTTGGGCCCATTTTAAAATCACATAAGGAAGTTGAGTTCGGTGGAATTTAAAAAACCTTCTATTTAGCCATTCTCCTTCTTTTTCTAAAGTTCCGTAGGAGACTTTTACGCCATTATTTTCTAAAAACTCAATTCCTTTTCCTGCGACTTTCTCATGAGGGTCTTTATTGCAAATGATCACTTCTGAGATTTTAGATTTTATTATGAGGTTAGCGCATGGAGGGGTTTTTCCAAAGTGGGAGCAGGGTTCTAAGGATACATATATTTTAGACTCCTTTAAAAGTGATTTATCTTCTACTGAATTTATAGCGTTTACTTCAGCATGTGGCCCACCGTATTTCTGATGGTACCCTTCACCTATAATCTTTTTATTATGAACTATTACGGCACCTACCAAAGGGTTAGGAGAAGTGTTTCCCAAACCTTTTCCTGCCAATTCTAGGCAGCGCTGCATATAGAATTCATCATTCATAAATATTCTATGGTCTTTTTCCCTTAGCTGCTTGTAGTGTATTAGTCATTAATGAGGCTATAGTCATAGGACCTACACCTCCTGGAACTGGTGTGATGTAACTTGCTTTTTCTTTAACGTTTTTATAGTCTACATCTCCGCTTAATCTCCAGCCTCTTTCTCTAGAAGCATCCTCAACCCTAGTGGTGCCAACATCTATAATAACAGCGCCCGATTTCACCATGTCATCTGTGACAAATCCTGGTTGGCCCAATGCTACTATTAGTATGTCCGCCATTTAGTATGCGTCGAAAGATTTTTAGTCCTGCTATGCGTTAAGGTAACGGTGCAGTTTCCAGGGTAAGAATTTCTAGAAAGCATGATGCTTAATGGAGTTCCTACAATATGACTTCTTCCTATAACCACACAGTGCTTGCCTGAAGTTTCTATCTCATATCTGCGTAGCAATTCTAAAATACCAAAAGGTGTAGCTGGTTTAAAGCAATCCAAGCCTGCTAACATTTTCCCCATGTTTAATGGGTGAAAGCCATCGACATCTTTATCAGGTGAAATAGCTTCGAGTACTTTTTGTTCGCTTATATGTCTTGGTAATGGGAGTTGAACTATATAGCCGTCTACATCTGAGTCCTCGTTTAGGTTTCGAACTATTTGAAGAAGTTCTTCTTCTGAAGTGGTTTCATCTTTCTCAATTAAAGAACTCTTAAATCCAACCTCCTCACAGGCCTTCATTTTACCGCCAACATAGGACTTGCTTCCTCCGTCACTTCCTACTAGAACGGCAGCTAGGTGCGGAGTTTTAAATCCGCCTAATTTTAGGTGGTCTACTTTTTCTTTAATCTCAGCTCTGACTTGCGCAGCAGTGGCTTTTCCGTCTATTCTAATGCTCATCCTTAATTTTTCATTCCGCCCATACTTTTCATAAGGCCTTTCATGTTTTGTTTGTTAGACATAAGCTTCATCATTTTCTTGGTCTCTTGGAATTGTTTTAAGAGCTTATTTACATCCTCTACTGATGTTCCACTTCCTCTAGCTATTCTTTTCTTTCTACTCACGTCTATTAACTCAGGAGTAGTTCTTTCCGCATTGGTCATGGATTGAATTATAGATTCTATGCCTTTAAACGCATCATCATCTATATCCACATTTTTTAAGGCTTTCCCCATTCCAGGAATCATTCCTAGAAGGTCCTTCATGTTACCCATTTTTTTAATTTGCTGAATCTGGCCTATAAAATCATTAAAATCAAATGTATTTTTTCTGATTTTCTTTTCCAGTTTTTTAGCTTCTTCTTCATCGAACTGCATTTGAGCACGCTCTACTAAAGAGATGACATCTCCCATTCCTAGGATTCTGTCGGCCATTCTATTTGGGTGGAAAACGTCTATAGCATCCATTTTCTCACCAGTACCTATGAACTTAATAGGTTTATTCACGACACTTTTAATTGATAGAGCAGCACCACCTCTAGTATCACCATCTAATTTGGTAAGTACTACACCATCAAAATTTAATCTTTCATTAAATGAAGCCGCAGTATTTACAGCATCTTGCCCTGTCATAGAATCTACTACGAATAGTGTTTCAGTTGGGTTGATAGCATTTTTTACATCTGCTATTTCAGTCATCATCTGCTCGTCCACTGCTAAACGTCCGGCAGTATCTATGATTACTACGTTGAATCCATTGCTACGCGCATGAGCTATGGCATTCGTAGATATCGAAACAGGATTTTTATTTTCTCTTTCGGAATAAACCTCTACTGCTATGGCTTCTCCTAGTACATGAAGTTGGTCAATGGCTGCTGGTCTATATATATCACAAGCGACTAATAGCGGTTTTTTCCCCTTTTGAGTCTTTAAGTAGTTGGCTAGTTTACCCGAAAAAGTGGTTTTACCAGAACCTTGAAGACCTGACATGAGAATTATTCCAGGGTTTCCAGAATAATCTAATTCTGCAGTTTCTCCACCCATAAGAGCAGTCAATTCTTCCTGAGCTATTTTCACCATTAATTGGCTAGGCTTAAGCGAAGTAAGTACGTCTCTTCCGAAAGCTTTTTCCTTTAATCTATTGGTGAAGTCTTTGGCTGTTTTGAAGTTAACATCGGCATCTAATAATGCTCGTCTTACTTCTTTTAGCGTCTCAGCAACGTTAATTTCGGTGATTTGGCCATGTCCTTTTAGGACTCTAAAGGCTTTATCTAATTTGTCTTGTAGGTTGTTAAACATTCTCTTTCTCTATGCTAATTATGCTGCAAATTTAAGGAATACATGGAGTAAACGACTAACAACATTTTTAATGTTAAATTCTGAATAGGGTTCTTCTTCTAAGCTTTTTAATAGCTTTAGAGATATTTAGGGTTAATCATAAAAACAGCCGTATGAAAATGTACATATTTTTTACTTCAGAATCATGCGTTTTTATCTTTTTTAAACTCAATTTGAGTATTTATCTCAGGTATATTCCTGAGTTCGATTTCCTTTTTGATCTCTTCTGATTTCGCTTTTAGATCTTTTGTTAAAATCTGTTTTTTTCGTTTTTCCATTGGTGGGTTTAGCTTTTCAGCATTTTCAAACTCAATAACGCTCTCCAGAATATCTCTTGGTAATTGTGTTCCTGCTTTGTTGAGGGTATCCAGAAACTCCTCTGCAAAAAATTGGTCAATTTGTATCCTTCTTTTGGTAGTGTGCGCAAATTTCCCAATAATTCTACAGACATTATCTCTTTCTTCAGGACTTAGCTTGTCGGCAAATTCGTATTCTTCAATCTTTTTTAAGCTTAGGATTATTGGTTCTAAAGCATCTTTGGTAACTATATATACGTTATAATCACCAATATTATAGGTGAACTGATTGATGACCTTCAGGGTGTTAGAAGGAATAACTAAAAACAAATCTTTTTTTACATCATCATGCTTTGCATATTTTTTTAGGTTTTCAGTTTGTAGTTTGATGTATTTAGGAAAATTGGTCAAGTCATCATTTGCAGGGCTCTTTGCATCAAAGACAATCAATTGATCCATTATTTCTATGGAATTATCAGGCTTGTTTCTTGGATGTGGGAAATCTTCTTGACTAATGTATTTAATAACATGGTTTCGGCAAATAAGTTGTAGATGATTTTCAACATCTTTTTCATGCTCACCCCAAGTTCGTTTCATTTTTTCTAGCCTAACTTCTGTTTCTTTTACCCTTTCGTCATTAAGCCTCTCTTTTTCCTTGGTTAAGCTTTCTTGTAATGTGTTAGTCGATTCAATAGATTTTCTTAGCGTTTCATTTCTGTTTTCTTCTTCTTTTTTAAGAGTTATAGTTTCATTTTTTAGTTGATTTCTTTCTCTCTCTATATTCGAGAGTTTTTCTCTAAGTGTAGTGTTTTCAGACTTTAATTGTTCAAAGGCAGTGTTTTTAGCATTGGCAAGTTCAATGTTTTGTTGCTTGTGTTTTATTTCGGTTTCTTTTGTCGCTAAATCCTTTTCTAATTCTGATATTCTTTTTTTATCTTCAATTGCTGTTTCGAATGATGATTTAGGCTTGGCTAGATAGTTCAGAATACTAAATATAACTATTACTGTTAGCAGTAAGATTATTGCTATTTCCATGAGGGTGTTTTGAATTATAAATGAGTACTAATGTACCTACTTCTAGAAGCTTATACAAATCAATTAGTGCTTTGTTTTTTTATTCCTGGTGAGTCATTTGAAATTTAAAGTCTAGCCAAAGGAGTGGCTTATTTACTGAGGAGTAATCTTTTTGGTTGGCTGTTTGGATGAGTCGGTTCTTGGTTATAAATTTGCTTAAGATGAAAAAAATACTTTTTTTAAGTTTAGTGGCGCTACTGACAGCTTCCTGTAGTAATATTTTTAACTCCATAGTAATCCCTAACCAGTGCAAAAAGTGTGAGGTTATAGATACATATTCTCAGGAAGTGTTGTTTAAAAATGAGGGCTGTGGTGGTTCTAATGTTCGGCTGGAAGAAGATGCCAAAGTAGCTGCTTATAATATGAGCAGAAATGGCTCTATCTGCAATGTCGAAGTGCGCTGTGAAACTTGGAGGAAGGCTAAAACTGAAAACTGATTTTATTCAAGCTCACTAAGCTCTAACCACCTCATTTCTTTGTCATCTAACTCATTAGACACTTCACCCATTTCTGCAGAGACTTTCATAAGTTCTTCATGGTCTGAAATTCCAGAATTGAGCTTTTCGTTCAGTTCTTTTTTCTTGGCTTCTAACTGAGGAATAGCCTTATTTATAGTGTCAAGCTCAAATTTTTCCTTAAACGTAAGTTTCACTTTGGACTTATCTATTTGATTGGCAGAAGCCACCTTTGCTTTAGCTTCGGCTTTTCTTTCTTCTGATTTTTCTCTTTTCTCTTTCGCTAAATCAGCCGTTCTCCATTCCGTATAGTTCCCTATAATATCTTGAATCTCACCGCCATCTTTAATCACTAAGGTGTGCTCAGTTAGTTTATCCAGTAAGTATCTGTCATGACTCACTATTAAGAGCACTCCAGGGAACTGCATAAGGTAATCTTCTAGAATAGATAAGGTGAAAATATCTAAATCATTCGTAGGCTCATCTAAGATTAAGAAGTTGGGGTTAGCCATAAGAACCCTTAGTAGGTGCAGTCTTTTCTTTTCTCCACCGCTAAGTTTATAGACGAAGTTTCTCTGCATAGATCTAGGGAAAAGGAAACGTTCTAGAAGCTGTTCCGCACTAATGGTTTTTCCTTTAGTAAGAGGAATATGGTCAGCCACTTCTCTCACTACATCTATTACCTTCATCTCCTCGTTAAACTTCAACCCTGTCTGAGAGTAGTAACCGAAGTTTACCGTGTCACCTATAATTACTTTTCCTGAATCTGGGGTGTCTTTTCCAGTAATCATGTTTAGAAGAGTAGATTTTCCTGATCCGTTTTTTCCAGCCAGTCCTAATCTTTCTCTGTGCTTAAATACATAGCTAAATTGGTTAACAAGAACCAGGTCACCGTATCCCTTTTTTACTTTATGAAGCTCCACTATTTTCCCACCCATACGCGTAGTGTGAATTTCCAACTGCATTTCATCAGAATCCAAGTTTTTTAGGGCTTCCTTCTTAATGTCTGTGAATTTCTCTTCTCTGTATTTACTCTTTGTGGTTCTGGCTTTAGGTGTGCTTCTAACCCAAGCAAGCTCTCGTTTGAATAAGTTTTGAGCTTTTGCTTTTACCGTTTGTTCCAATGCTTCCCTTTCTGCCTTTTTTTCTAGATAATAGGAGAAGTTACCTTTGTAACGATACATTTTTTCGTTCTCCATTTCTAAGATTTCATCACAGATAACCTCTAGAAAATACCGATCGTGTGTCACCATTAGGATAGTCAAGCTAGTATTCTGAAGCCATTTTTCCAACCATTCTATCATATCTAAATCCAAATGGTTAGTAGGCTCATCCAGAATTATGAAATCTGGCTCTTCTACCAATATTTTAGCCAGAGCTATTCTTCTTTTCTGACCACCAGATAGCTCCTTTACATCTTGATTAAGGTTGACGATACTCATTCTGGTAAGCACCTGTTTTATTTTAGCGTCATAATCCCAAGCAGAGGCATGATCCATAGCGTCAGTAGCGCGTTGCAATAGATCTTCATCTCCGCTCTCCATAGCATTTTCATACTGGGTGATAGCTCTAGTCATATCATTATCGGCATGGATAAGATTCTGGATCACCGTTTTGGTTTCATCTAAACCGTGCGTTTGATTCAGGTAACCAGTTCTAATAGATTTGTTAAAAGTGACTGTTCCCGAATCAGGAGCCTCTACATCGAAGATAATATTTAGCAGTGTGGATTTACCCGCCCCATTTTTAGCCACTATAGCTATCTTTTGTCCCTGCTCTATTCCAAAGTTTAACTCTTCGAAAATGATTCTTTCACCAAAAGATTTGGTGAGGTTTTCTACTGAAAGTACGTTCATGATTTTATTGCCGCGCAAAGCTAAGAATTAAACATTACCAGTTAGGCTTAATGAAGCGGATATGTCCCTAAAGAAAATTGGAATGAATTTCTTGAGTTTTATGAGGTACTGAAAAACGTTATTAATTTAGAAATTTTGGCTTTAGTTAGTTAAATTGGTACAGACGTGTTTTTTTTAACTAAGGTTTTAAGCACTATCGAGCAAGTTTTTCCGATGTTATGGAATAGGAATTAAATCATTGTTTAACAGTATTACTAAAGTAAACCTTTCCCCGAATATCATTTCTTTCTTAGAATTACTTTTGCGGTTTAACTTAGGACTTCAAACAGCCATAGCATAGAATCCATAATTTACAGTTGCAATGACTCATTCACCACCAAATCAATTAAATACTTAGCCACTTTCTCCTTATCCTCCTAAGAAATTGGACTTGGCCCATGTTAATCGATAATTTACTGATAATTCATGCCCTTAGTTTTTCTATAAGTAGGAATTCACTTTAATTTAGCCGCATGGAAAGTATAAATTTCGAAGTAGAATCTAACGTAGCTTATATTACACTTAATAGACCAGCAGTTTTTAATAGTTTTAATAAGCCTATGGCCTTGAGGTTTCAGGATTTATTAGACCATTGTGCAGCCAATGATGAGATAAGAGCTATTTATATCACAGGAAATGGAAAGGCATTCTGTGCTGGTCAGGATTTACAGGAGATTACTGATCCAAATGGCCCTGAATTATCAGAAATAGTAAGCCAGCACTATAACCCGATAGTAGAAAAGATTAGAAACATAGAGAAACCGGTGGTTACTGCAGTAAATGGCGTAGCAGCAGGAGCAGGTGCCAATATAGCGCTGGCTGGTGATGTCTGTGTCGCTGCAGAATCTGCTAACTTTATTCAGGCCTTTAGCAAGATAGGTCTAATTCCAGATAGTGCAGGAACATTCTTTCTGCCCAGATTAATAGGGTTTCAGAAAGCCTCTGCATTAATGATGTTAGGTGATAAAATCTCGGCCAATGAGGCAGAAAAGCTAGGAATGATTTACACTTATTTTCCGGATGAGACATTTGAAGAAAGTTCTAAAGCGATAGCCATAAAATTATCTAAGATGCCTACCAAAGGTTTAGGATATACTAAAAGAGCTTTGAACCAATCTATGACTAATACACTCACAGAACAGTTGGCTTTGGAAGATAAGTTGCAGACACTCGCAGGAGAAACGCTTGATTACAAGGAAGGAGTAGCGGCATTTCTTGAAAAAAGAAAGCCTGAATTTAAAGGTGAATAATTCTTTTCTCGAGAAGAGATAGTTCACGATTATTTGTGCATGTCTGTGAAGTCGATACACAGTTTCTTTTATTATCTCATATTATTCTAGTTAAATACCCGAAATGAAAGTTTAAACAGGTGGGAGCTAAACTAGCTTTGGATGGTTTTCAGGAGAGCTATAGTCTTTAATCGTTGAAAAAGTGTAATAACTAGTCTAATTATTAAAGGCGGTAACGATTTTTGTTAATCTTAATAATTGTGGAGCTATGCTGAGGGACAATTTTAATAATTGATCGAAGACTCTATTACTTAGCAAACAACAAAACATCCATCTTTTGATCCGTGAACTCAGTGTCTTCTATTGACTCTTTAGGGGCGAAGTAATTCACACCTATTTTCTTTACATCTGCTCTGCATTCAGCTAGAAAACGATCATAAAAACCTTTGCCATAACCCACTCGGTTTCCGGCCTCATCTGCATAAAGTAGAGGGACGATTACTAAATCGATGTCTTTAGCTGAGAGTTCCTTTCCATTTGTAGGCTCAGGAATTCCCCATTCATTTTCTTTTAATTCCGTTTCTGGAGTAAGCAGAATGGTTTTCATGCTGTGATTATCGAAGTTGGAAACTGAGGTACACACAGTCACCTTCTCTGCGTAGCAATGATTAATGAACTCCCACAGGTCTATTTCCTTCAATCTTTTTATAGGAAGAAATACGTGGACTGTTTTATCTGCTAAGTTTATTTCAGAAAGTTGCTCGCAAATAGAATGCGAAGCCAACTCTATTAAATCTTCAGAAAGTAAATCTCTTATGTCTCTGTACTTCTTTCGGGCTTCCTTTTTTGTCATAGTCTGACAATTTTACAATGAAAACGGACATTGCAACGCATAAAACGTAAATAAAACGGCAATTTGTCAGACTATCTCTAATGGCATTTAAATTGACTACTGCTTTTTCAGTTTAAACAGAACAATATTATTTCAACATGATAAAAGAAGGTAACATTAATGTGTCAACGGAAAATATCTTTCCGATTATCAAACAGTTTCTTTACTCTGACCACGAGATATTCTTAAGAGAATTAGTCTCTAACGCAGTAGATGCGACTCAGAAAATGAAAACGCTGAGTTCGATAGGAGAGATGAAGACAGACCTAGACAAACTTAAAGTCGAAGTGATTTTAGATGAAAAGGCTAAAACACTTACCATTAGAGATAATGGTATAGGGATGGATGCAGATGAAGTAGATAAATACATCAATCAGATAGCATTCTCTGGAGCAGAAGAGTTCGTGAACAAGTACAAAGACGAAGATGCTAAAAACTCTATTATCGGACATTTCGGTTTAGGTTTTTACTCGGCATTTATGGTAGCTAAGGAAGTAGAAATTATTTCTAAAAGTCAGAAGCCAAACAGTACACCTGTGAGATGGGTATGTGATGGTTCTCCTAACTTTACTATGGAGGAAACTACTAAGAAGACCAAGGGAACAGACATCGTACTGCATATAGCAGATGATTCTTTAGAGTTTTTGGAAAACCAAAGAATTTCTGGAATCTTAACTAAGTACTGTAAATTCCTTCCAATTCCGGTTAAATTCGGAATGAACACGAACCAGATAGATGATCCATCTGGAGAGAAAGATGAAAATGATAAAGTAAAGAAGATATCTGAAGAGGTAGAAAACATCATCAACAATCCTACTCCAGCTTGGACTAAAGCGCCTGCAGATCTTTCAAATGAAGATTATACTTCATTCTACAGAGAGCTGTATCCTATGGAATTCGAAGATCCGTTGTTTCAGATTCACCTGAATGTAGATTACCCGTTTAACTTAACTGGTATTCTTTATTTCCCTAAACTTAAGAATAACGTAGAGGTTCAGAAGAACAAGATTAATCTATACAGTAAC